>OCHN01000037.1_pt1 | contig 126353 bp, 103 predicted proteins | sample 1538911 | NCBI WGS metagenome assembly OCHN01 (sample SAMN04571736, study PRJEB22368) | human gut metagenome | biome: human gut; material: stool | host: Homo sapiens | place: Luxembourg | collected 2013-01-11 | reverse complement strand
TGGAGTATCGCCTTGCCAAGGCGAGGGTCGCGGGTTCGAATCCCGTCTCGCGCTTCTAAAACCTCCTGATCAAATTCAGGAGGTTTTTTGATTTAACAGCTTAGAAGAAGCGATTAAGCCCGACAGGGCGGTTTTGCGCATGATAGGCGTGGGTGAGCTGTAGCTGAGGGAAAAAGGAGAAAGATCATGAAGAAGAAGTTAAGGCGCTACATAGGCGACAGGCATTTTTACAAAATGCTGCTTGCAATTGTTGTACCGATTATCATTCAGAATGGCATTACTAATTTTGTCAGTTTGCTTGATAATCTGATGGTTGGACGCATTGGAACAGAGCAAATGTCAGGTGTTGCAATCGTCAATCAGTTAATTTTTGTTTTTAATCTGTGTATTTTTGGTGCAGTTTCTGGTGCCGGAATCTTTACTGCACAGTTTTTTGGACATGGCGATTATGAGGGTGTGCGAAATACGTTTCGTTTTAAATTTCTCATCAGCATCGCTTTTTCTGTAATTGGCATAGCTGTATTTGTATCGGCAGGTTCACAGTTGATCTCACTATTTCTTCATGAGGGAGGAGAGTCTGGTGATATCATGCAGACATTGAAATATGGCGAGCAGTATCTGGGCTGGATTTTGATCGGCTTGCTTCCGTTTGCGCTCAGTCAGGTATATTCGGGCACACTTCGTGAGACAGGCGAGACGATTGTGCCTATGGTTGCAGGTGTGGCAGCTGTATTTGTCAATTTGATTTTCAACTATCTCTTAATTTATGGAAGCTTTGGGTTCCCGAAATTGGGCGTTGAGGGTGCTGCGATTGCAACAGTTTTGTCTCGTTATGTGGAACTTGGCATTATCACTGTATGGTCTCATACGCATACAGATAAGGTACCATATATTAAAGGTGTATACCGCACTCTTAAGATACCAAAGGAACTGACACAGCAAATTGTGGCAAAGGGACTTCCTCTTATTTTAAATGAAGCATTGTGGGCATTTGGTATTGCTATTTTAAATCAGTGTTATTCAACAAGAGGACTGGCAGCTGTAGCCGGAATCAATATTTCCTCAACGATCACAAATTTGTTCAATGTCGTATTTATTGCTATGGGAAGTGCGCTGGCGATAATTGTAGGACAGCTTTTGGGAGCAGGAAAACTAAAGGAGGCAAAAGAAACAGATACAAAGCTTATCTTTGCTTCAGTAGCAAGTTGTTTTGTAATCGGAACAATCATGGCAATAGTTGCACCGCTGTTCCCACAGCTCTACAATACGACCGATGAAGTTAAAGAGCTCGCTACATTTTTTATTATATTCTCAGCATTTATGATGCCGTTCAATGCATTTTTGCATTCAGCTTATTTTACGCTTCGTTCTGGCGGCAAGACACTTATTACCTTCTTTTTCGATGCCGGATTTGTATGGATTGTTTCCATTCCGCTTGCCATGATGCTTTCACGTTTGACTGATATGCCAGTGCGTGTTCTTTATGCGTGCTGCACAGGAGCCGATCTGATAAAGGTTGTTATTGGCTATATTCTTGTAAAACGTGGAAAATGGGTTGTAAAAATCGTTGATAATGATTGATATTGCACAATATCCTTTTGATTCTGACATGATGTGCTCTTGAATAAAAATATGGAATAGAGTAAAATATTCATGAAAGTAATGGCTCCGTGAAACTTCTTAAAAGAGAAGCAAATGTTACTGTTTACAGGACAAAGCGGAAAAAATTGAAAGGATGGCAGGAAAATGATTAAAGGATTTAAGATGAAGCTGTACCCAGGTATGGAGGCAGAGTACGAGAAGAGACATAACCAGCTGTGGCCAGAGATGAAGGATATGATTCATGAGCATGGCGGAAAGAACTATACTATCTTCTTAGATCGCGAGACTCTGACATTATTTGGTTATATCGAGATCGAAAATGAGGAGCTTTGGGCAAAGGGCGCAGACACTGCAATCAACCGCAAGTGGTGGGATTTCATGGCAGATATCATGGAGACTAATCCAGACAACAGCCCAGTATCTATCGACTTAAAGACCGTATTCCATTTAGATTAAATCTAAAAAAACGTTTCCAGTCAAAGCGGCTGGAAACGTTTTTTTAATTATAGTCTACTTCAATTAGGCAAAGTCCCTGCGCCGGAGCAGTAGGTCCTGCAAGACTTCTTTTTTTACCCTGAAGAATTGTAATGACATCATTTGGTTGCATGCGGTGAAAGCCAACTTCAAGCAATGTACCAGTCATAATGCGCACCATATGCTGCAAAAAGCCATCTCCGTGGAAAGAAAGTGTAAGGTAATCACCTTTTTGCTGGATGCGGATTGAATCGACTGTGCGGACAGTGCTTTTATTCATTTTGGGATTGCCGCAGAAGCTGGCAAAATCGTGCATGCCAGTCAGATAAGCGGCAGCCTGATTCATAGCAGCAATATCTGGCATTCCCTCTAATTTAGTAACGTATCGGCGGTCAAAGACAGGCTTTGTCTGACCAACATAGCAGGTATAGCAATATGTTTTTCCAGTGGCATTGTAACGGCTGTGAAAACGCTGTGAAGCTTCAGAAACCTCCAAGATAACAATGTCATCTGGAAGATAGCGATTCATATAGTCACGAATTTCACGTACAGGAAGCGTTGTGTCAAGAAGTGCATTAGCTGTCATAGCCTTTGCGTGTACACCGGCATCAGTGCGGCCGGCGCCGACTAGCTTTACAGTATCAGTATCACACATTTTTGCAAGAACAGCCTCAATTTTTCCCTGAATCGTGTCATCAGTATGCTTCTGATGCTCCCAGCCACTGTAACGGCTTCCATCGTAGCTGATAGTAAAACGATAATTATTCATGAAAATTACTCCTATTTTGCATCAGGTCAGCTCCTATAAATGGAACTGACCTGATTGTTTATTATTTCTTATTCTTTTGATCTTTATCCAGATTACTCTGTGCAGTTGCAAGCATCAGCTTGATACGATTCAGCTGATTAACTTCTGAAGCGCCTGGATCGTAATCGACAGCGATTATATTAGATTCTGGATATTGGTGTCTGATCTCTTTAATAACACCCTTTCCAACGATGTGGTTTGGTAGGCAGCCAAATGGCTGTGTGCAGACAACGTTGTTGACGCCGCTGTGAATCAGTTCCATGATTTCACCTGTCAAAAACCAACCCTCACCTGTCTGATTTCCGATTGATACGAGTGGATCTGCATATTTTGCAAGATCACGAATGTCAGCAGGCGGTGTAAAGTGCTTGCTCTGGGCAAATGCCTTTCGTGCTGCTTTTCTCATATATTCAAGAGCGGTAATGCCGATATTGCACATTCTGGCAGCAGCACTGCTTGTGCCAAGTTTTTCAGCCTTAAAGTTGCTGTTGTAGAAGCAGTACAGGAAGAAGTCAAGCATATCTGGCATAACAGCCTCAGCGCCCTCGCGCTCAAGAAGCTCAACAAGATGATTATTTGCTTGTGGAAGGAACTTTACTAAGATCTCACCGACAATTCCGACTCTTGGAATAACTTTATCTTCATAGATCGGAATATTATCAAAGTCGCGGATCATATCCTTAATAATGTGGTTAAAACGTGTCATGCTAGGAGCACGCTTTAAGTCATTGTTGCAGATACGTTTCCATTTTTCATGCATTGCATTGACAGAACCAGGAACCTTCTCATATGGGCGCATACGATATACGGTGCGCATGAAGATATCGCCATATACGATAGCCTGTACAGCACGGATGGCGAGAGCAGGAGTGTAGGTCATACCCGGATTTGCCTCAAGCTTACTTAAATTAAGTGAGACAACAGGAATCTGAGCCATTCCAGCCTTTTCTAGTGCACGGCGGATAAAGCCGACATAATTACTTGCACGGCAGCCGCCTCCAGTCTGCGTCATAAAGATAGCAACATGGTTAAGATCATAGCGGCCTGATAACAGAGCATCCATGATCTGGCCGACAACAATCAGTGACGGATAGCAGGCATCATTATTTACATATTTCAAACCAACATCGACAGCTGTGCGGCTTTCCTTCATGATCTCAACATTATAACCGGAGCTTCTGAGTGCAGTTTCAAGCAGATCAAAGTGGATCGGACTCATCTGCGGACAAAGAATGGTGTAGTTTTTCTTCATTTCCTTTGTGAAGAGAACACGGTTATAGGCAGAAGAAACAACATGGCGCTCAATATGCTTTTGCTCGCGGACGCGGATTGCAGAAAGCAGGGAGCGGATACGTATACGCGCTGCACCAAGGTTATTTACTTCATCAATTTTAAGGACAGTATAGATCTTTCCTGAGCCGGTCAAAATATCATTGACCTGATCTGTTGTTACGGCATCAAGACCGCAACCAAAGGAATTTAGCTGGATCAGATCAAGATTTTCCTGTGTGCGCACAAACTGTGCAGCTGCATAAAGTCTGGAGTGATACATCCACTGGTTTAATACAATCAGACGACCATCCATCTTTGCCAGATGAGAGATGGAATCCTCTGTTAATACTGCAATACCATAGGAGGTGATCAATTCCGGAATACCATGGTTGATCTCAGGATCGACATGATAAGGACGACCAGCAAGAACAATACCGCGTTTTCCTGTCTTCTTTAAATATTCAAGAGTCTCCTCACCCTTTTTCTGGATATCTTCACGGCATTTTTGCATCTCAAGCCATCCGGCGTGAGCGGCTTCACGAATTTCGTCCTCTGGAATGCCAAGCTTTCCAAACTCCTCAACGAGACGTTTTGTCATGATCTCCTCGTTTGTAAGAGCTAAAAATGGATTCATAAAGGTAACGTCAGGACTGCGAAGCTCCTCAACATTGTTCTTGATGTTTTCTGCATATGAAGTAACGATTGGGCAGTTGTAGTGGTTCTGCGCATCATCAAACTCTACGCGCTCATATGGAATACAAGGGTAGAAGATAAAGTGTACATTGTTGCGAAGCAGCCATGTAACATGACCATGAGCAAGCTTTGCAGGATAACACTCAGATTCACTTGGGATAGACTCAATACCCATCTCATAGATGGAACGGTTGGAATCAGGAGAGAGTACAACGCGGTAGCCAAGCTTCTTAAAGAAAACTGCCCACAGCGGGAAATTCTCATACATGTTTAATACACGCGCAATTCCAACAGTTCCGCGTTTTGCATCCTTTTCTTCAAGCGGCTCATAATCAAAAATACGATGATACTTGTAATCAAAAAGGTTTGGAATATTTTCCTTATTCTTCTCCTTGCCAAGACCACGTTCACAGCGGTTTCCAAATATGTAATGACTGCCGTTGCTGAAACGGTTGATTGTCAGAAGACAGTGGTTAGTACAGCCCTGGCAGCGTGTCAGACGTGTTGTATATTTTAAAGACAAAATGTCATTCATGGACAGCATGCTTGTCTTTGGTTCCTTATGTGACTGATAATATTCTCTTGCAACAAGAGCAGCACCAAAGGCACCCATGATTCCAGCAATGTCTGGACGGACAGCTTCACAGCCAGCAATCTTTTCAAAGCTTCTAAGAACAGCATCATTATAGAAGGTACCGCCCTGCACAACAACATGTTTTCCAAGATCAGAAGCATCATTGATTTTTATAACCTTAAATAACGCATTTTTGATAACGGAGTATGCAAGACCGGCTGAGATATCGGCAACAGTAGCACCTTCCTTTTGTGCCTGCTTTACGTTTGAATTCATAAATACTGTACAGCGAGTTCCAAGGTCGGTAGGATTTTTAGCAAAAAGCGCAGCCTTTGCAAAATCGACAACTGTATAATTTAAGGATTTTGCAAAAGTCTCGATGAATGAGCCGCAGCCAGAGGAACATGCTTCATTTAACTGAACGCTGTCGACGGTATGATTTTTGATCTTAATGCACTTCATGTCCTGACCGCCGATATCAAGGATACAGTCAACATTAGGCTGGAAGAAGGATGCCGCATAGTAGTGAGCAACAGTCTCAACCTCACCCATATCAAGCTGAAGTGCTGCCTTAATAAGTGCTTCACCGTAGCCAGTGGAACATCCGTAGGCAATTGTAACGTCATCAGGCATCTGCTCATAAATTTCACGGATTGCGCGAACAGTTGTTGAGAGCGGGCTTCCATTATTATTGCTGTAGAAGGAATATAAAAGAGATCCATCCTCAGCGACAAGAGCAACCTTTGTAGTTGTGGAGCCGGCATCAACACCGAAGAAGCATTTGCCGTGGTATTCGCGAAGATTTCCCTTCTTTACAGTGTGCTGTTTATGACGCACTGTGAAATCTTCATATTCTTTTTCAGAAGCAAACAAAGGATCCATACGCTTGATCTCAAAATTCATCTTGATGCCTTTTGTAAGGCGGTCAATCATCTGAGTAATCGGCGTAACTGTAGTGCCCACTTTTACATTCATCGCAGCACCAATCGCTGCAAATAAATGAGAGTGCTCAGGAGCAATAATATGTTCATCTGTAAGATGAAGTGTGCGGATAAAAGCTTCTTTTAACTGATCCAGAAAGTGGAGCGGACCACCAAGGAAAGCAACATTACCGCGGATTGGTTTACCACAGGCAAGACCTGAAATAGTCTGATTAACAACAGCCTGAAAGATAGAGGCAGCCAAATCTTCCTTGGCAGCACCTTCATTGATCAGAGGCTGAATATCTGTCTTTGCGAATACGCCGCAGCGTGCCGCGATAGGATAAATTTCATGGTAATTTTTTGCAAGCTCATTTAAGCCAGATGCATCTGTCTGCAAAAGAGAAGCCATCTGGTCAATAAAAGAACCGGTACCTCCAGCGCAGATACCGTTCATACGCTGATCGACACCGCCGGTAAAGTAGATGATTTTAGCATCCTCACCGCCAAGCTCAATCGCAACATCTGTCTGAGGCGCGTAGTCTTTTAAACTGGTGGCAACAGCAACAACCTCCTGTACAAATGGGATGTCAAGATGCTTTGCGAGTGTCAGACCACCGGAACCGGTGATGGAGGAAGCCAGATCCATTGGACCTAATTTGTCATATGCTTTTGTTAAAAGTTCGGCAAGTGTTTCCTGAATATTTGCAAAATGGCGTTGATAATCGGAAAATAAAAGCTTGTCTTCGCTGTCGAGGATTGCAACCTTGACAGTCGTAGAACCGATATCAATGCCGAGACGATTATATGTTTTATTTGATGTACCCATTAAAAACCTCCTTCTTAATGAAATGATACATTTATCAAAATAAATATGGAAATGAATGACATGTAAACTGTGGCAATAAAATCCAAAATACAGATGAATTATAGCGGTTTTTGAAAAAAAATGCAAGGTACTAATAAAAATGTAAGAATGAATTTATATTTCAGACGCGTAAACCATTGCACCGAAGGGCTTTCGTAACCTGACGCGTGAACTGTAACGGGATACAAACTAATTTAAGAATGCTCTCTAAAAAAGTTTGACAAACAAACGTGTGAAAACTATAATAGAGGTATGTGTGAAAAAGAGAATAAAAAAAGATAAAGATGATCCGGTCGGGGGGAAGCCGGGCGAGAAAGGATTATCTATGAAATTTTTGAACAAGCTTGAGCGTAAATTTGGCCGGTATGCCGTTCCAAATCTGATGCTCTACATCATTATTCTGAATGCGGCAGGGCTTTTGATTACCATCATGTATCCGCAAGCACAGTACTATCTGTGTTGGTCCACAAGTGCCATTCTTCATGGACAGATCTGGCGAATTGTTTCATTTATTCTTGTGCCATACACGACAAGCCCTGTTAATTTTTTGATTTTTGCATTTTTGTATTATTCGATTTCCCAGACGCTTGAGCGTGTATGGGGATCTTTCCGCATGGATATGTACATCATTACTGGTCTGCTTGGAACAATTGTGGCAGCGTTTCTGGTGTACTTTGTGTTTGGTGTGGAGATGGGTATGCAGGTCAGCATCTCTTACCTTAGCAACTCATTATTTTTAGCGCTGGCAGCTACTTTCCCGGATGTGCAGTTTTTGCTGTTTTTCATTATTCCGATCAAGGCAAAGTGGATGGCGCTTTTGAGTGCAGTAATGTACCTCTATGATCTGATGCAGGTTGTAAACGGATTAGGCTGGATGCCGTATGGTTTTGCAATGCTGATCATGATTGTATTTTCACTTATAAATTTTATACTTTATTTCCTCGGCACGAGAGATCTTCAGCGGATCAACCCCAAAGAGGTACATCGAAGAAGAGATTTTCAAAAGAAGATGGGGGAGAGGGAACAAAGCGGCAGGCCACTGCATAAGTGCACCGTCTGCGGAAGAACAGATAAAGATTTTCCAGATCTGGAGTTTCGTTATTGTTCAAAGTGTGACGGCGCTTACGAGTATTGCAGCGAGCATCTTTATACGCATAAGCATATTGTTGCACATTCGTATGATAAGCAGTAAAGTAATATGACAGGCAGTAATTGGCAGCGTTTGTAAACGTGCAAAAAAATCGAATGGAGAAGAAAAAAAGAGTATGAAGAGAACAAAAATTGTTTGTACTATGGGTCCGAAAACAGAGAATGTTGAGCTTTTGAAGGAAATGATCAAAAGCGGCATGAATGTTGCCCGTTTCAACTTTTCTCATGGAAGTCATGAGGAGCATGCAGGACGTATGGCACTTGTTGAGGAAGCAAGAAAGGCTGTGAATATTCCTGTTGCTACTATGCTTGATACGAAGGGACCAGAAATTCGTACTGGAAGCGTACCAGGGGATAAGAAGGTTACGCTTGTAGAAGGACAGGATTTTGATCTTACAATTGATCAAAGCGTAGAGACAACACAAAAAAGCGCATCTATTACCTATGAAGGTCTTGTTGCAGATGCTGAAATTGGCTGCCGTATTTTGATTGATGATGGTTTGATCGAGTTAAAGGTTATTTCTAAGGAAGAAAATGTTCTGCACTGTACAGTTGTAAACGGCGGTGAGTTAGGCTCTAAGAAGGGTGTAAACGTACCGAATGTAAAGATCAATCTGCCAGGAATTACTGAGAAGGATAAGAAGGATATCTTATTTGGTATTGATCAGGGATTTGATTTTGTGGCAGCATCATTCGTAAGAAATGCAGCTTGTATCGAGGAAATCCGCGATATTTTAAATATTCATGGAAGCAGAATGCGCATCATTGCAAAGATTGAGAGCGCAGAGGGTATTGAAAATATTGATGAGATTTTGCAGGCAGCAGACGGCATCATGGTTGCAAGAGGTGATCTTGGTGTTGAAATTCCGGCAGAATTAGTTCCTCATATCCAAAAGACAATCATCGATAAGTGTAATGAAGCACAAAAGCCAGTTATCACAGCTACTCAGATGCTTGATTCTATGATACGTAATCCACGCCCTACAAGAGCAGAGGTTACTGACGTTGCAAATGCAATCTATGATGGAACAGATGCTGTTATGCTTTCAGGTGAGACAGCAGCAGGACGTTATCCGCTTGAGGCAGTTCGCATGATGACAAAGATTGCAGAGTCATCTGAGCCATATCTTGATTATCGTACTTATAACCGCAGAGATGTAAAGCGTTCTGATCATGTGATTTCAAACGCACTCAGCAGTGCAACAGTACGTACAGCAGAGATTCTTAATGCAAAGGCAATCATTGTGCCAACGATGCATGGATTTACTGCAAATCTGTTGTCAAACTGGAGACCAAAATGCCGTATCATTGGTATGTCTCCAAATTGGGATGTTTTACGTAAAATGCAGTTGAATTGGGGCGTAACACCGGTTAAGGCTATGAGGGAGACTGATACCGATGAGCTGATTGAGCATTCCGTGAATACTGTAAAGGAGATGGGCTATATTGAGTCCGGAGATACCGTTATTGTTACAGTTGGCGTAAAGCATAAGAATCAGCCAAGCTACGCAATCGGCGAGACAAACAATATGAGAGTAATCGTAGTCAATTGATTTAACAGTTCATTTGAGTGCGATTGTTCTGAACAATGGCGCGGATGAACTGTAACGATAGGATAAAGAAGTACACAGCGAGGAGAGACACATTATGGAAAAAAAACCGTTCGTAACATTAGAGCAAGTAAAAGAGATGGCTGCATCATATCCGACTCCATTTCATCTGTACGATGAAAAAGGAATCCGCGAGAATGCCAGAAAGCTAAAGGCTGCGTTTGCATGGAATCCAAACTTCCATGAATATTTTGCTGTAAAGGCAACGCCAAACCCGTACATCATGGATATCTTAAAGTCAGAGGGAATCGGCGCAGACTGTTCATCTTATACAGAGCTTTTGATGTCAGATGCTGTTGGCCTTAAGGGTCATGATATCATGTTTTCTTCTAACGTAACACCTGCAGAGGATTTTAAAAAGGCTGCTGAGCTTGGTGCAATCATTAACTTTGATGATGTGTCTCTTATTGATTTCTATGAGGAGATTGGCGCACCATTTTTAGAGACAATGTGCTGTCGTTATAATCCGGGCGGAAACTTTACGCTGCATAATGAGATTATGGATACGCCTAAGGATGCAAAGTATGGCATGACAAAGGAGCAGATGAAGGAGGCTTTTACAAAGTTAAAGGCACATGGCGTTAAGCACTTTGGAATCCACGCATTTTTAGCATCAAATACAGTAGCACTTGGCTACTATCCGAAGCTGGCAAGAATTTTATTTGAGCTGGCTGTAGAGCTGTCGAAAGAGGTTGGCGTTCATATCGCATTTGTAAATCTTTCAGGTGGTGTCGGTATTGCATATCGCCCAGATCAGGAACCAAATGATATCATGGCAATCGGTGCAGCTGTAAAAGAGGCATATGATGAGGTTCTTGTTCCGGCAGGAATGGATGATGTTGCTATTTTCACAGAACTTGGCCGTTTCATGCTTGCACCATATGGCTGTCTTGTAGCAAAGGTGCTTCATGAAAAGCATATCTGGAAGGATTATGTCGGACTTGATGCGTGTGCAGCAAATCTGATGCGTCCGGCAATGTATGGTGCTTATCATCACATCACCGTACTTGGCAAAGAGAACGAGCCGTGTGATCATATGTATGATGTGACAGGCGGTTTATGTGAGAACAACGATAAGTTTGCAATCGACCGTATGCTGCCAAAGATCGACATCGGAGATTATGTTGTAATTCATGATACAGGTGCGCATGGATTTTCAATGGGCTATAATTATAACGGCAAATTAAGAAGTGCAGAGCTTTTACTTAAAGAAGATGGCACTGTAAAGCAGATTCGCCGTGCAGAGACACCGCAGGACTACTTTGCAACGCTTGATTATCCGGGCTTGAAAGACGAAAAATAAAAACAAAAATTAAATCCTCGGCTGGTTTGCAGCCGGGGTTTTTATTTGTCGAAAATTGCGTTAAATTTCCACTTCACAAAACATGTGTTTTGGTGTATTATAAAGAGGAATCGAAAAATATCTTGTTGACAAAAGTGTCGAACTGGTGTATTATATAGTATAGATACGAACATGCGTTCATAAAAGCGTACAGACTATTCTGTACAGAAAGAGGTAAGATTTGGATAAAAATAATCAGGAAAAGCTTAAGGCATTGGACGTTGCGTTAACTCAGATTGAGAAGGCTTACGGCAAGGGTGCCGTTATGAAGCTGGGCGATTCTGGTGCAAATATGAATATTGAGGTTGTACCGACAGGTTCCCTTAGTCTTGATATTGCACTTGGACTTGGCGGACTGCCGAAAGGTCGTATTATTGAGATTTACGGACCAGAATCAAGTGGTAAGACAACTGTTGCTCTTCATGCAGTTGCAGAGGTTCAGAAAAGAGGCGGCATTGCAGGCTTTATTGATGCTGAGCATGCACTTGATCCTGTTTATGCAAGAAATATTGGTGTTGATATTGATAATCTCTACATATCTCAGCCGGATAATGGAGAGCAGGCACTTGAAATCACTGAGACGATGGTTCGCTCAGGTGCTATTGATATTGTGATTGTTGATTCTGTTGCAGCACTTGTTCCAAAGGCAGAGATCGATGGCGATATGGGTGATTCCCATGTGGGTCTTCAGGCAAGACTTATGTCACAGGCACTTCGTAAGCTGACAGCAGCAATCAGCCGTTCTAATTGTATCGTAATTTTTATCAATCAGCTGCGTGAGAAGGTTGGCGTTATGTTTGGAAATCCAGAGACGACTACTGGTGGACGTGCACTTAAGTTCTATTCATCTGTTCGTCTTGATGTGCGCCGTGTAGAGTCCTTGAAGCTGGCAGGTGAGGTAATCGGAAACCATACAAGAATTAAGGTAGTAAAGAATAAGATTGCTCCGCCATTTAAAGAAGCAGAGTTTGATATCATGTTTGGAAAGGGTATTTCCAAGGAAGGCGATGTGCTTGATCTTGCAGTGAATTTAAATATCATTGTCAAGGCAGGTGCATGGTTCTCCTATAATGATGCAAAGATTGGCCAGGGACGTGAGAATGCGAAGATTTATTTGTCACAGCATCCTGATATCATGGCTGAGGTTGAGAATAAGGTACGTGCACACTATAACCTTCCGCTTAAGGATGCAGAGCCGACAGCACTAGCAGAGTCAGGGGATGATGCAGAGTGAAGCAGTGGGAGACAAGCGAGCTGTATCGCGAGGTAAAGAGCCGTCCGTCTGAGGACGGTTCTTTGCCTTTTCAGAAAGATTCAGAAGGTTTTAACACCGAGGCCAGAAGACGCTGCCTGCATCTTCTCGAGTACAGTCCACGAACGGTTTATCAGCTGAAAAAGCGCCTAATGGACGATGGCTTTTCGGCAGAACAGACAGATGATGCTATTCGTTACGCCGAAAGCTTTGGCTATGTGGATGATGGAAATTATGCTATGGAATATGTTCGGACTGGCTGTCAGAAAAAGAGCAGGCGTCAGCTTTATATGCAGCTTTCAAGCCGCGGTGTGGATAAGGAATCGATTGAAGATGCACTTGAGGCCTATGCAGATGAGCAGGAAAATACGGTGCGCCGTCTGGCGCGAAAGCGTCTTATGCAAAAGCCGCCTCGCACAGAAGAAGATTTTTTAAAGGCAGTAAAAAGTCTTGTATCAAAGGGATTTCCGTACGAAATGGCAAAATGTGCTGTCTGGGAGCTGCGTGATGAGTATGGTTCTACAAATAAATAGGCAAAGAAAGGCTGGATGTATGTTGGATTCCACAAAACGTCTTGACTTTTATAAATGAATCGTATAAAATTATACTGTTGCCTGTTTATATATGAAATATAAACCGTACAATGAAAATTTCATAAAGGAGGTGCTCCTGTGGTTCCTATTATTATTACAGCAGCGGTTACTGCAGTGATTGTTGCTGTTATCGTCTGGTTCGTCGCAACCGGCATCCAGCAGTCCAAGTACAAAGCGACCGTTGGAAGTGCGGAGGAGAGATCCAGAGCAATAATAGACGATGCTCTTAAGACCGCAGAAAGCAAAAAACGCGAGGTGCTTCTTGAGGCGAAGGAAGAAAACCTGAAAGCTCAAAATGAACTCGAAAAAGAGATCAAAGAACGCCGAAGCGAATTGTCCAGAATGGAAAAGCGTGCTGTCAATAAAGAAGAGACGCTTGACAGAAAGACAAGTATTTTAGAAAAGCGGGAAGCGAGCCTGAATGCAAAGGAAGAAAGCCTGAACAGAAAACATGCAAAGGCTGACGAACTTACGGCACAGATTTCTCAGGAACTGGAACGTGTTTCAGGTATGACCTCCGAACAAGCAAAAGAGTTTTTATTCAAGAGCGTGGAAAACGAAGTAAAACTTGACACTGCAAAGATGATTAAGGAGATGGAGGCAAAGGCAAAGGATGAGGCATCCGCGAAGGCAAGGGAATATGTAGTGACTGCCATTCAAAGATGTGCTGCCGATCATGTAGCAGAGACAACAATCTCAGTTGTTCAGCTGCCAAATGATGAGATGAAGGGAAGAATTATCGGACGTGAAGGAAGAAATATTCGTACCCTTGAGACGCTTACCGGAGTAGAGCTTATTATTGATGATACACCGGAAGCAGTTGTTTTGTCCTCTTTTGATCCTATGAGAAGAGAAGTGGCAAGAATCGCTTTGGAAAAGCTGATCCTTGATGGCCGTATTCATCCGGCAAGAATCGAGGAGATGGTGGAGAAGGCGCAAAAAGAAGTTGAAGTAATGATTCGTGAAGAGGGAGAGGCAGCCCTGCTTGAGGTGGGTGTTCATGGCATCCATCCAGAGCTTGTAAAGCTTTTAGGACGCATGAAGTTCCGCACAAGCTACGGTCAGAATGCGTTAAAGCATTCAATCGAAGTTGCTCATCTTTCAGGACTGTTGGCCGCAGAGATGGGGTTAGACGTCCGTATGGCAAAGCGTGCCGGATTGTTACATGACATTGGAAAGGCAGTAGACCATGAGATGGAAGGCTCACATATTCAGCTGGGAGCCGAGCTGTGCCGCAAGTACAGAGAGTCCCAGATTGTGATCAATGCCGTTGAGTCCCACCATGGCGATGTAGAACCAACCTCTTTAATTGCATGCATCGTTCAGGCCGCAGATACAATTTCTGCAGCAAGACCAGGTGCAAGAAGAGAAACTCTCGAAGCGTACACGAATCGTCTGAAGCATTTGGAGGAGATTACCAATTCGTTTAAGGGAGTTGAGAAATCCTATGCAATTCAGGCGGGCCGAGAGGTTCGGATTATGGTTATTCCGGAACAGGTGTCAGATGCTGATATGGTTATTCTGGCCAGAAATGTTTCAAAGCAGATTGAAGCAGAGTTGGAGTATCCTGGACAGATCAAGGTAAGTGTGATCAGAGAGTCCAGAGTTACCGACATAGCAAAGTAATGACAAAAGGTGTTGTGAGAGCAGCACCTTTTTTCTTTTATATCACTTTCGCATATTCTCTTTTTACCCAGCATAAAATATAGTTGCGTGATAAGCTTTGCTTAGGGGGAGGTGTGCGATGGATCTTAGGAGAAATTCTTTACTTTACAGCTTGCCGATTGTAATGTTTGTAGTAGGGATTTTTATTGGAACAGCAGTCAGTATTTGGCGCTCAGCGTATTTATATAAGCAAACGATCTGCTATCTTCCGGCGGTTCATCTTCAAATCAAACAGGCAGGCTTTCCTTCTGGCTTTTTGAAGTATGTTTGCCGCCTTCGCCTGCCCGTTTTTTTGATGATAGCAGTATCAGCTTTAACAAATGCTGCACCAGCTGCCTTTGCAGCAATTGCCTTTATTTCTGGTGTATCAGCAGCAGTTGTAATCACATCAGCAACGATGCTTTTTGGCATCACAGGAATATTGCAGGCTCTGGCTCTTTTTCTGCCGCACTTTATCTTTTACATTTTTGGATACTGGGCACTTTACGAGCTAGCCTATAAACGCAGCGAATTTAGATTAGGAGAGCAAATCGGGATTTTATTTCGCATAGCGCTGATATGGGCTGTAGGGATAGGAAGCGAGGTGCTGTTGGCGCCTCTTGTAGTTACAAAAATATTTGTTGCATAGCCCTGAGGCGAATGGCTTTCACGAGACGGACACTTGAAGCAGGTCTTTCAAAGTAATGTATAATAAAAAAGAACATAAAAGGAACCTGCGGAGTTTGGTCCGTCGACGAAACCATTGCGCCGAAGGGCTTTTATAGCATGACGCGTGAATTGAAAAAACTTGTGCAAAAGAAGGCTTGCAAAATATAAGCAAACATGCTAAGATACAAAGTTGGAAGCGGCAACGTTTGTTTGGTTGTACGAGAGTACAGAAAGGTATGGTTACACAATGACAAAAATTGATATTATTTCAGGTTTCCTGGGAGCAGGAAAGACAACCTTAATAAAGAAACTTTTACAGGAAGCATTAAATGGCCAGAAGGTCGTTTTGATTGAGAATGAGTTTGGTGAGATCGGCATTGACGGCGGCTTTTTAAAGGACGCTGGAATCCAGATTACTGAAATGAATTCAGGCTGCATTTGCTGCTCACTTGTAGGTGATTTTGGCGCTGCTTTAAAGAAAGTAGTTGAGCAGTATCATCCAGACCGCATTATTATTGAGCCATCAGGCGTAGGCAAGCTGTCTGATGTTATCGCAGCTGTCATGAACGTTGCAGGTGAGATTGATCTTGACTTAAACAGCTTTGTAACAGTTGCAGATGCGACAAAGTGCAAGATGTATATGAAGAACTTTGGTGAATTCTATAACAATCAGGTTGAGAGCGCAAATACCATCATCTTAAGCAGAACTCAGGGAATGAAGGAAGAAAAGCTGGCTCAGGCAGTTTCCATGATTCAGGAGAAGAATGCAAAGGCAAAGATCATTACCACTCCGTGGGACGAGCTGACAGGTGAGCAGATTCTGGCTGTTATGGAGCAGGGTCATTCACTGGCAGAGGAGCTGATGGAAGAGGCTATGAAGCTTCATGAAGAAGAGGAGCATGAGCATCATCATCACCATCATGACGACGACGATGATTGCTGCTGCCATGACCATGATCACGAGCATCATCATCACGATGACGACGATGATCACGAGCATGAGCACCATCATCATCACCACGATCATGACGAGCATGAGCATCATCATGACCATGACGAGCATGGCGAGGAGTGCACCTGTGGCTGCCACGATCATGATCATCATCACCATCATCATGCAGATGAGGTATTTACCAGCTGGGGCAAGGAGACTCCTAGAAAGTATACAAAGGAAGAGCTTGATGAAATTCTTGTTAAGCTGTCTGAGGAGACCGAGTTTGGTATTATCTTAAGAGCAAAGGGAATGCTGCCGGCAGCAGATGGCACATGGCTGTATTTCGATCTTGTTCCGGGTGAGTATGAGATCCGTAATGGTGCACCGGATTACACAGGAAGACTTTGTGTAATTGGTTCTAAGATGGATACCGATAAGTTAGAAAAGCTGTTTAAGCTGTAAGCGATAAAAAAGTAGAGAAACATGGCGATAGAGTTGCCAATCCTGTAATAAGGTGAGGCAGCTCTTCGTTATAAAAGCGTTAGAAAGGGAAGACAGTAACATGGCAAATGAGATACCAGTATATATGATCACCGGATTTCTGGAAGGCGGAAAGACATCATTTTTGAAATTTACGCTGCAGCAGGATTATTTTAATGATGGATCTAAGACACTTTTAATCCTTTGCGAAGAAGGAGAGACAGAGCTTGATCAGGAATTTATGGACAAGTATCATGTTGTGACAGAGACAATCGAGGAAGAGAGTGAATTAAACAGAGAGTACTTCCGTGAGGTAGGAAAGCGCCACAAGCCAGATCGTGTTATTATCGAGTATAATGGTATGTGGTCTCCAAAGAATATTACACAGCTTCCATTTCCATACTCATGGGAACTGTATCAGACTATCACTGTTCTCGATGGAAGCACCTTCCAGCTGTACTTAAATAATATCAAGTCACTTGCAATGGAACTTTTAACATACACTGATATGGTTGTTTTCAATCGCTGTACACAGGAGACGCCAATTGATACATTCAATCGTTCAATCAAGGCAGTAAACCGCCGTGCAGAGGTGATGTTTGAGACAAAGGATGGAGAGACTTTGCAGCCAGAAGATGTACTTCCTTATGACCGCGATAAGGATGTGATTCATCTTGAGGATGAGGATTACGGTATCTGGTATATTGATGCACAGGATAATCCAGATGAGTATGTCGGAAAGACCATTGTGTTCAAGGCAATGGTTATGAAGAATAAAGAGTTCCCGGCAGATGTGTTCGTTCCAGGAAGAAATGCGATGACATGCTGTGCCGATGATATTCGTTTCCTTGGATTTGTCTGCAAGTATAAGGATACAGCGAGCTTAAAGAGACGTCAGTGGGTAATGGTCACTGCAACGTTTGAGTGGGAATATTCTGATCTTTATGGCGAGAAGGGACCGGTGCTTCGTGCGACTGAGGTTGCTCAGACAAGTGCACCGAAGGAAGATCTTGTATACTTCTAAAAAGTGTTGAATTATTAAAATTAGAGTTAATTAAATTTAATATGAAAACCCCATCAGCTTATTAGGTAAGCCGATGGGGTTTTTCAAAACAACATAACCTTTGCACGTAGCTCTATTATTTTAGCTTTTCTGATCAAGCTAGTACAATTAGCGATGCTTTGTCTCGCAGTAGATACAGCGATATACTTTATTTTCTTCATCTGTCAGATCAAATACGTGTGGCAGCTCCTGCTCAATGGAGGTGATGCAGCGCGGATTCTTGCAGTGAATTACATTTGTGATACGCTTTGGAAGACGAAGGATCTTCTTTTCAGAGATCACGCCATCCTTGATGATGTTAACGGTAATCTTGTGATCAATGTAGCCGAGTGCGTCAAGATCAAGCAGATCTAAGCTGCCCTCGATCTTGATGATATCCTTGCGGCCCATTTTGCTGCTCTTTGCATTTTTGATGATAGCAACCTGGCAGTCCAGTTCCTGAAGATTTAAATAATGGTAGATATCCATTGATTTTCCTGCCTGGATATGGTCGAGAACGACACCGTTATTAATACCACTGATGTTCAGCATAATATTCCTCCTCAAATTTCTTAGATTTTTTCAGGTGCAAGTCCGAGCAGTGTCAGAATAAGTGCCATGCGGACATATACGCCAAACTGAACCTGCTTAAAGTATGCAGCACGCGGATCGTTATCTACTTCTACAGAAATTTCATTTACACGTGGAAGTGGATGAAGAACGAGCATGTCATCCTTTGCCAGATCCATCTTTTCTTTTGTCAGGATATAGCAGTCCTTCATGCGGATGTAGTCTTCCTCATTGAAGAAACGCTCCTTCTGAACACGTGTCATATAAAGAATATCAAGCTCTGGAAGAACATCATCCAGATTTGTTACTTCTTTAAATTCAAATCCCTTTAATACCTCATCACGGATGTAGCTTGGAACGCGAAGCTCCGGAGGGGAGATAAGAACAAATTTTACATTTTTATAGCGAACTAGAGATTCAATCAGAGAATGAACGGTACGGCCAAATTTTAAATCACCGCAAAGACCGATTGTCATGTTGTCTGTATGTCCCTTTAAGGTACGGATTGTGAAAAGATCAGTCAGCGTCTGAGTTGGATGCTGGTGTCCGCCGTCTCCAGCATTGATGACTGGGATGCTAGAAAACATGGAGGCAACCTTTGGAGCACCTTCCTTTGGATGGCGCATTGCACAGATATCGGCATAGCATGATACAACACGGATTGTATCAGCAACGCTCTCGCCCTTAGAAGCAGAACTGTTTTCGGCAGAAGAAAAGCCAATAACAGTACCCCCGAGATTAAGCATTGCTGATTCAAAGCTTAAACGGGTTCGTGTGCTTGGCTCATAGAAAAGTGTAGCAAGACGTTTGCCGTCACATTTGTGTGCATACTTGGTTGGATTTTCTTTAATATCATTAGCCAGATTTAAAATATTATCCAGCTCATCCATGGACAGATCCAATGGGTTTAATAAGTGTCTCATAGAGAATAACTCCTTTCCGATTGTATGACTCATTTGGTTCACGGGTATTATATACCAGAAAGAACAAAATGGGAAGAGAAAATTAAAAGTTCTTTAAAAAAAAAGGAAAAACTTGTATTTGACAAATCGGTATGATAAAATAAGAACTGTCTGTACAATTGTGAATTTACAGACATTGGCTCTAAAATTAAAATGAAGAAAGAGTAGGAATGAAAGAAAAAGAGTATGGGCGACAACGAAGAATTATCTGTTGATCAGGAGACTGTCGATCAGAAAGTGGATCAGCCAGAGATTGGTGATGAGCCGCAGCCGCAAAATTCCACAGATGACTTTGACCCGAAAAAGCACACACGTGTGCAGACAGGAGCAAATGGAGAGCTTTGCTTTCAGGGATTGACGCAGGCAGAGGTAGAAGAGCGTATTGCAGACGGACAGGTAAATGCCATTCAGGATTCAAGCAACCGCAGTGTTAAAGATATTGTGATGGGAAACACATTGACGTTTTTCAACTTTATCAATATCGTGCTGCTGGCACTAGTTTTATCTGTTCGCTCCTACAAAAACATGCTGTTCATCTTTATCATCATCGCAAATACGCTGATTGGTATTTTTCAGGAAATCAAGGCAAAGATTACGCTTGATAAATTGAAGATCCTGACAGTAAGTCATGTAGATGTAATACGTGATGGTGTGAAAAAGTCTATAACAGTTTCAGAACTGGTAAAGGATGATGTTATTTTGCTAAAGAGCGGAGGACAGATTCCAGCGGACGGTGTGATTTTGGATGGAGAGGTGGATGTAAATGAATCTCTTTTAACAGGAGAGTCTGATTCAATCCATAAGACGTGCGGCAGCAAGGTGCTGTCAGGAAGCTTTGTGACATCAGGAAAGGCAATGTGCCTTCTGACAGAAGTTGGACACGATTGTTATATGGAAAAGCTTTCGTCAGAGGCAAAGCAGTTTAAACGCTATAAGACAGAACTGCAGAGAAATCTGGATACGATCTTAAAGTTTATCAGTATCATTATTGTGCCGCTTGGAATTATATTATTTGCAAAGCAGTATTGGATCTCAGGCAGCACCTATGAGCAGGCAGCACTTGATACAGTAGCCGCAGTGCTTGGTATGATTCCAGAAGGTCTTGTACTTTTGACTAGTGTGGCGCTGGCACTTGGTGCAGTTCGTCTGGCGAGACGAAGCACGCTTGTTCGTGAGCTGTTTTGTATTGAAACTTTGGCGCGCGTAGATACGCTTTGTCTTGATAAGACGGGAACAATCACAGAAGGTCATCTCTGCGTGCAGGGTGAGGAATCAGTAAAGGAAGACGTTGATTTAGAGCAGCTGATGGGCAGAATGGTTTCAGCACTTGGCGATGAAAATGAGACATTTCAGGCGCTTCGTCAGCATTATAAGAGAAACCAGTCAACAAACACAAAGCTTGTGCTTCCATTTTCGTCAGAGCGCAAGTTCAGCGGTGTTGTGTTTGAGGGAGAAGGAACGTACCTTATGGGTGCATACCAGTTTATTTTCCCGCAGGCAGATCCGGCAGTGCTTGAAAAGATTGCAGAATATGCAAGTCAGGGTCTTCGTGTGCTGACAGTTGCGCACAGTCCAAATGAGATGACAGACTATACGTTAGCAGAGGACTTTGAGATTGTTGGTTTCGTCTTCATGACAGATGTTGTTCGTAAGAATGCACCTGACATTTTGGGGTATTTTGAGGAGCAGGGTGTTGACTTAAAGGTAATCTCAGGTGATGATCCTGTAACGGTAGCGGCAATTGCAGCACGCGCCGGATTAAAGGATGCCGACAAATATATAGATGCGACAACGATCCATACTGATGAGGAAATGGAGGATGCTATCTTAAAATATTCAGTTTTTGGACGTGTTACTCCAAAGCAAAAGCAGCAGATGGTAAGGCTTCTAAAGCAAAATGGCCGTACAGTAGCTATGACTGGTGATGGTGTAAACGATGTGCTTGCACTCAAGGATGCTGATGTTAGTATTGCGATGGCATCAGGAAGTGAGGCAGCAAAAAATACAGCTAATCTGGTATTGTTAAATTCAGACTTTGCATCACTGCCACATATTGTAAATGAAGGACGACGTGTCATCAACAATATCAAGGCAGCAGCTTCAATGTTCTTAATTAAGACAGGATTTTCTGTTTTGACAGCACTTTTGACAATTATTGTTGGACAGAATTATCCGTTCCAGCCGATTCAGCTGTCAGTCATCAACGGATGTGCAGTTGCAATTCCAACGATGCTTTTGCAGCTAGAACCAAGCTTTCAGAAGGTCAACAAGCATTTCTTCAGAGAGGTGCTTCGAATGTCAATGCCGGCGGCCATTACTATTACAGCAATGATTACTATTATAAACAATATTGGCCATTCAATTGGAACACCGCGTGAGATGCTTTCAACTGTATGTGTACTGGCAACGGGATGGGTTTATCTGATCACACTTCGTCAGGTATATTCGCCAATGACAGGATACCGCAAATTTGTTATTTACCTTATGCAGACAGCTTACCTTGTAGCAATGGTAATTGGTCAGCGTATTATGGAACTAGTTGGATTAAACTTTACATGCGTTATAGTCACATTGGCAGCAGTAAACTTCGCACCAATGATTATTGATCTTGCAACAAAGGGTTATGATAAGTTTTTCTATTGGTACGATCATCGCCATGATGTCAAGCCGCCAAAGCCGATAAAGGTAAAGACAAGACGATTTAGAGGTGTATAAGAAAAAAACATTATAAAAAAAGTGCAGCAACTTGCGGATTGCTGTGCTTTTTTATTTATGTGCAAGGTTACAAGTTACGGGTGAGGCTATGCCATTAATATTGGTTTATCTGTGAATTGTAATTGTACAAGAATTAGTATGGAGTGTCTGCCATAGAATAAAGAAAGGGTGAGTATAACCTGCAAGATTTAAGGTTGGGGAGTGCATGCGAGCAGCAATATATCTTAGACTGAGCAAAGAAGATAAACAGGAGAGCATTGAGAATCAGAGGGCTCTTTTAAGGAAGTATGCAAACGATCATGGTTTTTCGGTTGTGAAAGAATATACAGATGAAGCAATATCTGGTTTAACAGATACGCGCCCTGGTTTTGCTAAGATGATGGAGGATGCCAGAAAAGGTCATTTTGATGTGATTCTGGCAAAGAATCAGTCACGCTTTTCACGGAATTTTTTACATATTGAGCAGTACCTTCATCGGGAGCTGCCGCATCTTAATATTCGTTTTATTGGTGTGACGGACGGTGTAGATACTGGCAAAATTAATAATATTGCAGTGCGTCGAAGTGGAAAAAAGACGAGACAGATATATGCTCTTGTAAACGAGTGGTATTGTCAGGAGATTTCTGAAAATGTGCGGGAAATCTTGCATCAGAAGGTGCTTAGCGGTGAGTTTATTGGAAGCAGCGCTCCATTTGGCTATCAAAAGTCACCAGAGAATCCACATAAGCTGATATTAAAAGAACCAGAGGCATCAATTGTAAGAGAACTATTCGAGGCGTATGCGGCTGGCACATCAGTCAAAGAGCTTGTGAAGCGTTGTCAGCAAAAAGCATATCCATCTCCAGATGCTAAAGCAGGCTGGAGCAGCAGAAGCATTTACCGGATTTTAGCAAACGAGTGTTACACTGGGAAAATAGTGCAGGGAAAGACAAGGACAGTTAGCTACAAAAATCAAGCGAGGATACAGATTCCGCCAGAAGAGTGGATTAGAATAGCACATGTCCATGAACCGATTATATCAGAGGAAATGTTCTTTTTTGTACAGGAGAAAAAACACAGGCGCTTCACCGAGTAGGCATTTCGTGAAAATAACTGCGATCACACCATTTCCTCCTTCCCATGTTGCAGGCATTATCGCAGGTGACGGCACGCTTTCTGGAGGTCATATTCAGGGAATTGCACCGCAGGCTTTCATTGTGTCTGTACGTGTTCTAGATGCTCACGGAAAAGGAAGGCTGTCTGCTATGCTGGAAGGCATTCGCTGGCTTAAAGAAAATGGGAAACGCCTTGGTATACAAATTGTAAATATCTCAGTAGGTTCAGTCAAAAAACAAAAGGAAAATTCGCAGCTTGTCCAGGCTGTTGAATCGCTTTGGGATAGTGGTCTTGTGATTTGTTCAGCGGCAGGCAACGAGGGTATGCAGCAGCATAATATTACATCGCCGGGAATAAGCAGAAAAATTATCACTGTTGGTTCCTGCGATGATAAAGAAATGATTGATGAGGGTGGAAGATTCTATCATAATTATTCAGGAAGAGGACCGACAATTGCCTGTATTTGTAAGCCAGAGATCGTAGCACCTGGAACAAATATTGTGGCAACAAATGCAATGAAGGGGGAAGATGATCGCCCTTATACAGTAAAGAGCGGAACAAGCATGTCTACGCCTATGGTATCTGGTGCAGCAGCTCTTTTATTGGAACGTTATCCCAAAATGACAAATACAAATGTGAAGCTAAAGCTTTGGAAAAGTGCGAAAAATCTAGGTTTGCCGCGCAGTCATCAGGGGTGGGGACAGCTTGATATAAGTCATTTACTTGAATAGTGCTTGCATAATACAAACAAATAATGTATAATGACCAACAGAAAATGAAAAATGGAAGGCGTAAGAAAGGTTACGTATTATGAAGCAAACAATGAAAAGAATAACGGCAGTACTAGTAGCAGTATGTCTTTGCATGCTGTCTGTCGTATCCGTATTTGCACAGCAGGATGGTCCTGATGTCAAGGCGGAGGCATACTGTGTAATTAACAGAAAGGACGGCTCCATTGTATATTCAAAAAATATGGATGACCGTTACTACCCGGCAAGTATCACGAAAATTATGACGGCACTTGTCACACTTGAGCATTGTACTGATCTTGACGATACTGTTGTATTTAACAGTGAGGTTATGGATTCTATCAGCAGCAACAGCTCTACATTAAATCCAGTGGCAATATTGGACGAGGAGATGACAGTGCGTGATGCGCTGTTTGGCCTTATGCTTAATTCCGCAAATGAGTGTGCGAGCGCGCTTGCAGTTTATACGGCAGGCTCCATTGACGCATTTGTTGAGATGATGAATGAGAAGGCACAAGAGCTTGGTGCAGTCAATACACATTACATGAATGCGCATGGACTAGATGATGATGATCATTACACAACAGCTCACGATATGGCGATTATTTTTGATGCAGCATTGAAAAATGATGTATTTCGCTATGTTGATTCAACAGCAGCCTACACGATTCCGGCAACAAACAAGTATGGTGAGAGAAATTGTACCAGCACAAATCAGCTGATTAATGGTGCACGTCCATATGAAGGTGTGTATGCAGGAAAAACAGGACATACTGCAAATGCAGGACGTACATTAGTTACAGCAGCATACCGTGATGGCATGGATCTTATCTGTGTAATCATGAAATCAGATAATGATAATTTCTACAGTGATACAGAGACATTATTAGACCATGCATTTTTAAAGGTGCAGGGAAACGAGCAGGAAGTATATGCAGCGGCAGATGACTCTGTAATGGCTCAAAATGATCTGGCTTCCGGATTAAATGTGCGTCAGTATCCAAGCACATCAGCACCAAGAATTGCTTCTTTAATGCCAGGCGCTGCAGTTCACCGCATTGGAACATTTGGAAACTGGAGTCAGGTTGAGACACCAAATGGTGTTGGTTATGTCTCTTCACAGTATCTTATTTTTCAGGATGGTACACCTGTCGGAACATATGAAGTTGTAAATACACTGACAGATGATCAGAAGTCTGCAGCACCTGTTCTGGCTTCACAGGAGTCAGATGAGGCAGAGGTGACAAGCAGTGAGGAGTCTGTCGAAGCCACGCAGCCTGAATCACAGGCACAGGAAAATGAAAGCAATGAAGCAGAGACAAACGCACAGAATCAGCAGGTAACAACTGCAGCAGCAGGTCCTACTATTCCGCATCAGACATACCGCTATCAGCTTACCATTAACAATTTAACAATAGTCATCATTGGTGTTATCTTTGCGATTGCAATTGTTGTTGCAATTCTTGCAGTTACATTAATCAGAAGACGAAACAAAGACGATGATGATGATGTGTATGAGCAGGAAGCAGGAAACGACGAAGAAAAAGAAATTGTTCCAACGCCTATATCTGCACAGGAAAAAGTGCAGCGTGCACAAAAGACAGCGAAGGAACACGTAAAGCAGAGTGCAAAAGAGCAGGAAGCACGAAAGAAGGCAGCTAAGAATAAACGTCCGATAGAGGAAGCAAAAGAAGAAGCAGTGCCAGTACAGGATACACACACTGTATGGGAGCCACAGGAAATTGAGGAAGCCGAATGGGACAATGATCCAGAGCAGGAAAATGCAGAAGACGAAGGCTTTGTTGATGAAAGCGGTGAAGAAACTTTGCAAGAGTACGAAGACGAGTATCAGGAAGAAGCATATGATGACTACGACAAGTACGAAGAATATTCCGACGAGGATGACTGGGGCGATGAAATTCTAGAAGATGACTGGGATGAAGAATAAGAACAGAAAAAAATGTAATGATTACTTGATTTTTCTGCAAAATATGTTATACTAACAATAGATCCTGGGGTGTACGAAGTCTTGCTTTTATTTGAACCTACATGACTTAATACGGGATTCCTATATTGTCAGGCAGATGTCAGGCCTCCGTTGTGCAGTGGAAGGCAGAAGTTTGATTGCGGTTGCCCACCTAGCATTAGCTAGGCGTCAAATGGGCAGGGACGGCACTCTGGGATAGTACAAAAGATAAAATTATAACGTACGAAGGCATTACAGCAGAATATTCTGCAGTAGTGCCTTCTTTCTTTTCTTGTGTAAACATTAAAAACAGGCGGCAGAGGTGTCAGCATGAAAAATTTCCGCGTGAGGCGTATCCATATCGTCTGCCTGGCTATTGCAACGGCAGAGATCTTGATCGCAGCTTTTGTGTTGTGGAAAAATGCTATTTGGAATGAAACACAAATCCAGACGGCAAATCAACAAAGTGTTTTGTCAGAGACACAAGAAGAAACAACGTCTGATATACAGGAAAATGAAAAAACAGCGACTCAAAATCAGGAAGAAACAAAACCAACTGAGGAAGCTGTATCTTCGATGCCTTCTATGCGCGTTAAGTTGAAAAATTCAGACAACACCTCATTTGAGCATGCCAAGGTAATCATAACATGTCCAGATACATTTCATATACAGTCTGGCACAAAGGAGCAGATTTTTACCGGCGGACAGACTGTTACGATTACACCGGAGCATCCGTTTTTTCAGGAAGGATCGATTCGTGTGGCATCGGAGGGCGGCTTCGTTATAATTGACAGTATTTTAAGGCGCGGCATCAGCCATGAATATGAAGGTGTTCTTGATTTATATCTTAGTGAACAGGGCATTGTGATTGTAAATGAACTGCCGCTTGAGGATTATGTTTCAAAGGTAGTACCAAGCGAGATGCCTGTTTCCTATGGATTAGAAGCAGCTAAGCTGCAGGCTGTATGTGCACGTACATATGCATATGAACGTATTCTTCACCAAAAAACGATTGATAATTATGGCTCATTTGCAGATGATTCTGTAGATTATCAGGTGTATAACAGTGCAGGCTATCAGGAGATTTCAGCGCAGGGAGCAAAGCTCACATCGGGCGTGATAATGACGCGTGACGGTGCGCCAATCGTGCCATATTATTTTTCAACATCATGCGGCTATACTTCAGATAATCTTGCCTGGTCTGGAAATCAGACGCTTCCTTATCTGAAATCACTTAATTTAACAGGAGAGCCAGATCGCGATATGACGGATGAGGCGACAGTCAGTGCATTTTTACAGGATCAGAATGCAGCTGGATTAGAGTCAAATATGGCATGGTACAGGTGGCGCTGTGAGATTCCTCTTGATGTAATGCAGGAGCTGTTTTTAAAACGTCTTCCAGCGCTTAGCGCCAGTCAAAGCGAATGTATCAAGGCAGAAGGAGAAAGCTTAGAAAAGATCATCGGCTCAACATTAACATCTGTGCAGGTGACGGGTCGTTTCGCCGGCGGCATGGCATCAGGGCTTAAGCTTAAATACGAAAAAGGAAGTGTCTTGGTGACAGGAGAGCTTGTTATGAGAAAGCTTTTAAGTGAACCTAATCGTACATATCAAAATAAATCAGAGGAAACAGTATCGCTAAGCGAAGGAAATTACCTTCCAAGTGCTTTTTTTTGTCTGATTCCAGTGATGAATCAGGATAAGATGACAGGCTATGTGATTTGTGGCGGCGGAAATGGACATGGTATTGGGTTATCACAAAATTGTGCGTACCAACTATTAGAGCAGGGAAAAACGTGGCAGGAGATTCTTTTGTTTTTTTATCAGGGGATTGCATTTGATACAATAACATGGTAAACTATCAAAGTGAATGTTTTCACATGAAGATATGTCAGCATTCGAAGCTGCAGGAGGAGGAAAATTATGACAAAAATAGCAATGACAACTCCATTAGTAGAGATGGACGGAGATGAGATGACCAGAGTTCTCTGGAAGATGATTAAGGACGAGCTGATTCTTCCGTTTGTTGATTTGAAAACAGAATATTATGATTTGGGACTTGAATACCGTGACCAGACACGTGATCAGGTAACGATTGACAGTGCGAATGCGACAAAGAAGTACGGTGTTGCCGTTAAGTGCGCAACGATCACTCCAAATGCGGCAAGAATGACAGAGTATAACCTGCATGAGATGTGGAAAAGTCCAAATGGAACTATTCGTGCTATTTTAGATGGAACTGTATTTCGTGCACCGATTCTTGTAAAAGGCGTAGAACCGCTTGTAAAAAATTGGAAGAAGCCAATCACAATTGCAAGACATGCGTATGGTGATGTCTACAAGGCAACTGAGATGAAGATTCCGGGACCGGGAAAGACAGAGCTTGTTTACACAAACGAAGCTGGTGAGGAGACAAGAGAGCTGATCCATAACTTTACAGGAGCAGGTATCATTCAGGGACAGCACAATGTCGTTGCTTCCATTGAGAATTTTGCACATTGCTGCTTTAGATATGCGCTTGATACAAAGCAGGATCTGTGGTTTGCGACAAAAGATACCATTTCCAAAAAGTATGATCACACCTTTAAGGATATTTTCCAGGAGATCTATGATCGCGATTATAAGGAAGCATTTGAGAAGGCTGGTATTGAGTATTTCTATACATTGATCGATGATGCTGTTGCAAGAGTAATTCGTTCTGAGGGCGGATATATCTGGGCTTGCAAGAACTATGATGGTGATGTTATGAGTGATATGGTAGCAACAGCATTTGGTTCTCTGGCAATGATGACATCTGTTTTAGTATCTCCGAATGGCTGCTACGAGTATGAAGCTGCTCATGGAACAGTACAGAGACATTACTATCAGTATAAGGAAGGAAAGAAGACTTCCACTAACCCAGTTGCAACAATTTTTGCATGGAGCGGTGCATTCAGAAAAAGAGGCGAGATGGACGGCTTAGAGAAGCTGTGTGATTACGCAGACAAGTTAGAGCAGGCAACTATTGATACAATCGAGTCTGGCATTATGACAAAGGATTTGTCTGCCATCACAACGCTTTCAAATGCACAGACAGTAACTAGTGAGGAATTTCTTAGTGCAATCAGAAGCAGATTGGAGGCATTGCTTGCATGAGTGTTCTGAGAGCAGGAAATACAACACTTGAGGATGGAAAGGTGCGAATCTGTGTACCAATTGCTTATGAAACAGAAAATGAGATTTTAGAAGAGTCTGTGCGCATTGGAAAAAGCAGTGTGGCAGATATTGCTGAGTGGCGTATCGATTGGTATCAGGACGTGTTTCAGCCAAGAAAGAGAAATGCGCTTGCAAAAAAAATTCGTAAGAATCTGCAGGGAAAGCCGCTTTTAGTAACATTTCGAAGCAGACGAGAGGGCGGTGAAAGGGATATTACTCCCACAGCTTACCAGGCACTTCTTGATGAAATAATAGAAAGTAATAGTATAGAAAGCAATGTGGTTGACCTTCTTGATGTTGAGCTTAGTCAGGGAATGGCATGTGTACAGGAATTGATAAAACATGCACACCAGATGGGTATCGGTGTGATTGTATCACAGCACGATTTTAAAAAGACACCGGAAGCTTCAAATCTTATTACAACAATGGAGCAGATGGCAGGCTACGGCGCAGATGTCTGCAAAATAGCAGTGATGCCTCAGTCTCTTGCAGATGTGGCAGCGCTTCTTTTGGCGACAGGAACTATGAAGGAGAATCATCCAGAGACACTTTTAATTACAATGTCAATGGGGCGCACAGGATGTGTGAGCAGGCTTTGCGGCGGCTTATTTGGCAGTGTAATGAGTTTTGGAAGCATGGGAAAAGCCAGTGCACCGGGACAGGTATCAGCCAAAGAGCTGTCAGATGTGTTATGGGCAATTGAGCGAGCAGTTGAATAGTTATAATCTAAAAAAAAGCAGTCAGTTGACTGCTTTTTTTAGATTTACTATAATTATGGTTTTACCTTTGGAAGTGTTTCAATAAATTCAGCGTTATTTTTTGTGTGTACAAAATGATTTAAAATTTGTTCAATTGCATCATCATTCTTTAGTCCGCTTATGCTTTTGCGGATAGTGGAAACAGCTGTAAGTTCATCTGGTGTCAGAAGCAGATCTTCACGTCTTGTTCCAGAACGGGTAATATCAATTGCCGGGAAGATACGGCGCTCAGACAGCTTTCTGTCTAATACAAGCTCCATGTTTCCAGTTCCCTTAAATTCTTCAAATACCATATCATCAAGACGGCTTCCAGTGTCAACAAGTGCAGTGGCAAGGATAGTAAGACTGCCGCCCTCACGCATATTTCTGGCAGCGCCGAAAAACTTCTTTGGCATATGAAGTGCAGCCGGATCAAGTCCACCAGAAAGAGTGCGTCCGCTTGGAGTCACGGTAAGATTATATGCGCGAGCCAGACGAGTCAGGCTGTCTAATAAAACCATAACATCCTGCTTATGCTCAACAAGACGCTTCGCACGCTCAAGAACCATCTCAGCAACCTGCTTGTGATGTTCAGGTGTTTCATCAAATGTAGAATAAATTACCTCAACATGCTCTCCCTGAATGGATTCACGGATATCTGTAACCTCCTCTGGGCGCTCATCAATAAGAAGGATGATAAGATGCATATCAGGATAATTGTGTGTAACAGCATTTGCAATCTCCTTTAAAAGCGTTGTCTTTCCAGCTTTTGGCGGGGAGACGATCATACCGCGTTGTCCTTTTCCAATAGGGCTGATCAGATCAACAATGCGAAGAGCAGTGGAGCCGCCTTCAACCTCCATAGACAGACGACTGTTAGGGAAAACAGGAGTAAGCTTTTCAAAATTCGGGCGGTGTGAGCAAAGCTCAGGATTAACACCATTGATTGTATTGATGCGAATCAAAGCATCATATTTATTATCATCTGGATTTGCTTTTTGGAAACCATCTACCATATCACCTGTTCTAAGGCCAAAACGACGAATCTGAGACGGCGCAACATATACATCCTGCTGACCAGTTAAGAAGTTTGCAGAGCGAAGGAAACCAAAGCCTTCCTGTAAAACCTCAAGAATACCGCATGCCGGCTGGCATCCTTCTGGAAGAGCACCATCATTATCAAAGCGGTTTGCAAAATCATCACGCATTGCGTTATCAAAACGATTAGAATATTGAGCAGATGTATCTCTTGAATCAAAACGATTCTGACTGGAAAGCTCTGTTCTTGAATCAAAGCGATTGACAGCATCGGTACGGTTTGTCATATCGTTTCTGTTCATAGCATCATTTCTGTCATTTCGATTAAAGTCGGTACGGTTTTGATAGTCATTTCTGGAATCAAAACGGTTCTGGAAATCATTTCTATAATTATCGTAGCGGTTTGTATAATCTCTTGAAGAATTGTTATAGCGGTTCTGATAATCATTTCTGGAATCATAGCGGTTTGAGTAGTCATTTCTGACTGAAAAATCACTGCGGCCTGAAAAATCTCTTCCGGAATTATCAAAACGTCCCTGGGAATCATTTCTTGTATTATCAAAACGATTTTGAACATCATTTCTCGTAGAATCAAAGCGATTTGAGGAATCCATTCTTGTATTATCAAAGCGGCTTGTAGAATCTATTCTTGTATTATCAAAGCGTCCTTGGGAATCATTTCTTGTAGTATCGAAGCGGTTTACAGAATCCTCGCGCCAGTTAGAATCAGGGCGACCGTTTCGTACACGTGGCTTACGCGGATGAACCGTGTGGGCGTTTGACTGGCGAAGATCCTTAAAGGAAGAGGAGGAATAGGAATTATTCCTGCTGTAAAAATTATTTCTTGCGGCAGCATAGGAAGCTGCAGAAGCAGCATAGGAGCGGCGCTCTCTTTGTGCTGTTGGATCAGCAAGTTTTTCAGAAGAAGAATCCTGTACATCATCAGAAGAAGATGGAGCAGAGCTCATTTGTGAAGAATCTGTCTCTGATAAAGCTGTCTTTGTATCAGTGGAATTTGTTTCAGAAGATGCCGATACAAGTTCGTTGTCGGATGAAGCCGTATCAGATGTTTGAACATTTTGTGTTTGCGGCGTCTGTGCCTGTTCCGGGCTAAGTCTTTCCAGAATTACATCAATCAGCTGCGCCTTGCGCAGAGTAGAAACGTTCTTAATGTGATTTTCTTTCGCAATCTGTTTTAGCTCAGTGAGCGGAAGTGATTTTAATTTTTCACGCATAAATAACCATGCCTTTCTCATGTTTTTGTCAGACAAAATACAAATTATAATATTTTTTTAATTTCACCTTTCGAAATGATGCAGCATTCGCATAGCTGCAGCGAAACATCGCACTATCATTATACGAATGAAATGGCAAAAAGTAAAGTAAAAAAATAAACCAAAACTTGACGAATGTATGTAAAATTGATATCATTATTCTATAGTGCGTCACGTGTGAAGGAGGAAAAAGATGCTGTGGGGAGAAAAACCGTATTATTCGCTTGATTATTACCTGAAGCAAACGTTTGGTTCAAAGACTTATAAGGCATCGTTAGATGCCGGTTTTACTTGTCCAAACAGGGATGGAACAATCGGGCGCGGCGGATGTATTTTCTGCAGCAGAGGCGGTTCAGGTGAATTTGCAGGCAGCAGAGCGCTGTCAATTAAAGAGCAGATCGACAGTCAGATTGAAAAGCTTGGCTCCTTTCATGCAAAGCAGTATATTGCATATTATCAGGCTTTTACAAATACATATGCAGATTTGGATTATTTAAGACGTGTCTATGAACCTTCTTTTTTACATGAAAAGGTTGCGGTGGTGGATATTGCGACAAGACCAGACTGTGTGGGAGAGGATGTTGTTTCACTTCTTTGTGAATATTCCAAAAGAAAGCCAGTGTGGGTAGAATTGGGACTTCAGACAATACACGAGGACACGGCAGCCTATATTAGACGTGGATATGATTTGACATGCTTTGAAAACGCATTAAAGCGTCTTAATGATGCACAGATTCCTGTAATCGTTCATGTGATACTTGGTCTTCCAGGCGAAGATAAGGAAAAAATGCTCGAAACTATTCGTTATCTGAATAATGCAGGGATCTTTGGAATAAAGCTGCAGCTTCTTCATGTGCTTGAAAATACTGACCTTGCAGATGAATTTCGTGCCGGAAAGTTTCAGACATTGTCTATGGAAGCATATGTGGATCTTGTTGTTTCCTGCATCGGTGCACTTTCACCAGATATTGTCATTCACAGGCTGACAGGAGATGGTCCGTCAAATCAGCTGATTTCACCGCTGTGGAGCCGGGCAAAGCGCAGTGTGCTTAACTGTATTCATCATGAATTGAAGACACGGGGAATATACCAAGGCTGCTTTTTAAAAGAGCAGGGCTGATATATAGAAAGGAACTATTGGATTATGGCAGAACCATTGACATTATATAAACTGATGATACTTTATTTATTGAAAAAGGTGAATTATCCGTTGTCAAACGGGCAGATGTCTGAGTTCTTTGTGAGTAAATCGTATACAGACTATTTTACCTTTCAGATGGTGATCAATGAACTGCTGGGAACCTCTCTGATTCACAAGGAAACAATCAGAAATACATCACGCTACGAGCTGACAAAAGAGGGCGAAGAGGTGCTCTTTTATTTTGAAAATAAAATAACAGGCGAAGTCAAGCAGGACATGGATGATTTCTTAAAGGAAAACAATTTTAAGCTTAGAACAGAAAATTCTGTGTTGGCCAATTATTATAAGAGTACGGCAAGCAATGATTTTGAGATTGATTGTGTCGTAAAGGAAGGCAAGAATACGCTAATTGAGTTAAAGCTTTCGGCAGCGACAGAGGAGATGGCTGAAAAAATGTGCGACAATTGGGAAAAAGCAAGCAAAGAAATCTATGAGTTTGCCATGAAAAAATTGTTATAAAAATAATAAAATAAGTACTTGCACAGAGGAATGTTTTGTGTTATGATTTTATTGTTGCGTTATAAGCGCTGTGTTCGTACAGTGTCAAGTGCGCGTAAATTATTATGACTATGATGATGGTTGGGAACCATCACAAGGAAGAAGAGGTGAGCTCATGAAGGAAGGAATCCATCCAGAATATTATCAGGCAAAGGTTACCTGCAACTGTGGCAACGAGTTCGTTACCGGATCCACAAAGAAGGAGATCCACGTTGAAATCTGTTCTAAGTGCCATCCGTTCTACACTGGCCAGCAGAAGGCAACTTCCGCACGCGGACGTATTGATAAGTTTAACCGTAAGTATGGTTTAAAGAGTGAATGATGTTGACTGAAGCAGGTTGAGATTTTTATCTCAACCTCTTTTGTCGTTTAAGGACAAACAAAGGAGTGCGGATGAAGTCATCAGGAATTGGCGGCCAGGCCGTCATGGAAGGAATTATGATGCGAAACGGTAGCGAGTATAGTGTGGCTGTTCGCAAGGAAAATGGAGAAATTGAAGTAAAAAAAGAAACATACAAGGGCGTGGGATCAAAGTGTAAGCTGTTTCGTCTTCCATTTATAAGAGGAATCTTTAGCTTTGTGGATTCACTTGTACTTGGCATGAAATCTTTAAATTATTCTGCAAGCCTTTTTATGGAGGACGGCGAGGAAGAAGAAGAACCGGGACGCTTTGAAAAATGGCTTCAGAAAAAGTTTGGCGATAAAGCAGAAAAAGTAATTATGGACCTGACCATGGTTATTTCTATCATATTAGCGATGGGGATTTTTATGGTATTTCCAACATGGGTATCCACACTCATGAAGCCACTTCTTGGAAATGGCATTTGGATGGCACTTTTTGAAGGTGTGCTTCGTATTGCTATTTTTATTGCCTATGTGGGACTGATCTCATTGATGCCAGATATCAAAAGAACATATATGTATCACGGTGCAGAGCATAAGTGTATTAACTGTATTGAGCATGGACTGCCATTAACAGTAGAAAATGTTATGAAAAGCTCTAAGGAGCATAAGCGCTGTGGAACCAGCTTTTTGTTAATTGTCATGGTTATCAGTATTCTTTTCTTTTTGGTGATTCGTCCGGAGACATTGTGGCTTCGTCTGGTATCAAGAATCCTTTTGATTCCGGTAATCGCCGGCGTTTCTTTTGAGTTTTTGCGTCTTGCCGGAAACAGTGACAATCCAGTTGTTAATCTTTTAAGTAAGCCAGGTTTAATGCTTCAGGGACTGACCACAAAGGAGCCAGATGAAAAGATGGCAGAGGTAGCTATCTGTGCAGTAGAGGCCGTATTTGACTGGAAGGCATATGAGGAGGCAAACTTTAATTGATGGAAGATAATCAGATACAGAAAGAAATACAAAGTCAGAATCAATTGTCAAATGATGAAATAATTTCGTGGGGACAGCTTTTAAGCGAGGCAAAAGATACACTTACAAAAGCAAATGTACCAGATGCAGACATTGATGCATGGCTTCTTATGGAGCACTGCTTTTCGATTACAAAGAGCTTCTTCTTTTTAAACCGCAGACAAATTGTGGAATCGAAAGAGAAGATAAAACAGTATCGTGAATTTATAAAACAGCGCGCAGCGCGTATTCCACTTCAATATCTGACAAAGACGCAGGGGTTTATGGGGTTAGAGTTCTCTGTAACCCCTGCTGTTTTAATACCGAGGCAGGATACAGAGACGCTTGTAGAGACAGTGCTTTCATATGCAAAGGATAAGCCAGGGGCAAGCCTTGTTGATGTGTGCACGGGAAGTGGCTGCATAGCTGTGTCGCTCGCTCATTACGGAAATTTTGCACAGATGACAGCGTCCGATATTTCAAGTGCAGCGCTTTTGGTGGCAAAGAAAAATGCAGCAGACAATCATGCATCGGTGCAGTTTTTTGAGAGTGATTTACTCGAACAGGTGCCAGGACGATTTGATATGATTGTGTCAAACCCACCTTACATTGAAGACGATGTAATTTTAGGGTTAGAGCCAGAGGTAAAGGATAATGAACCTATGCTTGCTTTATCAGGTGGAAAAGATGGGCTTATCTTTTACAGACGTCTGACTGAAAATGCAAAAGATCATTTAAATCCGGGAGGCGCACTTTTTGTCGAGATTGGCTATAACCAGTGGGAAGCGGTGGCAGAGCTGTTTCGTGCAAATGGTTTTTCAAAGCCGACTCTTGTGCGCGATCTTGCAGGACTTGACCGCGTGGTGTGGGGCGTGCTGGATGAGATGTGATTTACAAAACAATCGTTAAGCCGCGTCCGTAAGTAGAAAATGTGAATGAATAATAGAAAAGAGGAGTTATTTATGTTTGACCGTTTGGATGATATATTAATCCGCTTTGAGGAGCTTCTTCATGAACTGGGTGATCCGGTACTTACATCTGATCCGGAAAAATTTCGCCGTCTTATGAAGGAGCAGGCCGAGCTTGCCCCTCTGGTGGAGACCTATACACAGTATAAGAAAACAAAAAAAAGCATTGAAGAAAATCTGGAGCTTTTAGAGGAAGAGCGTGATGAAGAGATGCGCGAGCTTTTAAAGGAAGATCTTGCTGAGGCAAAAAAACAGATGCCTGAGCTTGAAAAAGAGTTAAAGCTTTTGCTTCTTCCAAAAGATCCTAATGATGAGAAAAACGTATTTGTTGAGATTCGTGCTGGTGCAGGCGGAGATGAGGCAGCACTTTTTGCCGCAGATCTGTTTCGTATGTACAGCAGATTTGCAGAGAGAAACCGCTGGAAAAGTGAGCTGATCAGTGTAAATGAGAGTGGTATTGGCGGTATGAAAGAGGTTGTATTTATGATCTCCGGACGGGGTGCTTATTCCAGACTTAAATACGAAAGCGGTGTGCATCGTGTTCAGCGTGTGCCTGAGACAGAAAGCGGCGGACGAATCCATACGTCAACAGCAACAGTTGCAATCATGCCGGAGGCAGAGGATGTCGATGTTGTCATTGATATGAATGACTGCAAGTTTGATGTATTCCGTGCATCAGGAAATGGCGGCCAGTGTGTCAATACGACAGATTCAGCTGTACGTCTGACTCATATTCCAACTGGAATCGTAATTTCTTGTCAGGACGAAAAGTCTCAGCTTAAAAATAAAGATAAGGCATTAAAGGTACTTCGTGCTAAGTTGTTTGAGCTTGAGACAGCAAAGAAGCAGGATGAGCAGGCAAAGTACAGACGAAGCCAGATTGGAACAGGAGACCGTTCTGAGAAAATTCGTACTTATAATTTTCCGCAGAGCCGCGTGACAGATCACAGAATCAAGCTGACACTTTATAAACTTGATGCCATTATGGATGGTGATCTCTTTGAACTGATTGACAGTCTGACAGCAGCAGATCAGGCTGAAAAACTGTCGAATATGGAAAATCAGACAATGTAGTTTTACAAAAAGTGTTGTGCTATTTTGTGTAAATTGCTCTTTTTTGACAAAACCATCAAAAAATATAGACTTTCTGAAAAAATATGATATAATTCTTTTAGCTATGTGGAAAGGAAGGATTAGATATGAACATTGGACTTACCGCTCATAACAGCAAAAAGACGCTGCTGGAAAGTTTTTGCATTGCGTATAAAGGCATTTTTAAGAAGCATACGCTGATTGCGACCAATGCGACAGCAAACCACATTGCCAAAGCGACAGGCATGAAAGTGACCAGTTTGCTTCCGGGTCAGATGGGAGGCTCGAAGCAGATGCAAAATATGATCGCAAACAATGATATCGATCTGGTTATATTTTTTCACAGTGCTGATTTAGAGCAGGATGCAGAAAGTATGAATCTGGCTGAGATTTCACGGTTGTGTGATATGTATAATATCCCTCTGGCGACAAACATCGCCACCGCAGAGTCACTTGTATTGTGTCTTGACCGAGGTGATATGGAGTGGAGAGATTACAAATAGTACGCAGTTATGCACAGAATGCAGCCCTTAAGGCTGCATTCATTTGTTTTTAAGCAATATTTAATTTAAAACTTAAAAGCAGATAATAAAATAAATTTACAAGTGATTAAAAAAGGAGACATCATGGAGCATAGAGAAATATCCCGAGCTGTTATCAAACGGCTGCCGCGGTATTATCGTTATCTGGGAGAACTTATGCAGGAGGGCGTAGAGCGAATTTCTTCTGGAGAGTTATCCAAAAGAATGCAGATCACGGCATCACAGATTAGACAGGATCTGAATAATTTTGGAGGCTTCGGACAGCAGGGATACGGCTATAATGTAAAATATCTTTATCATGAAATCGGAAAAATATTGGGGCTTGATAAAACATACAATTTAATTATAATCGGTGCAGGAAATCTTGGTCAGGCGATTGCAAACTATGCCAATTTTGAGCGTCGTGGTTTTGTTGCAAAGGCAATGTTTGATACAAATCCACAGTTAAAGGGAAAGACTGTGCGTGGTATTCCAGTTTATTCAATGGATGATCTGGAAGATTATATCAGAAATAACGATGTTCAGATTGCAGCACTGACTCTTCCAAAGGCAGGGGCAGAGGCAGCAGCAAAAAGACTTATCAAGATCGGCATTCGCGGTATCTGGAATTTTGCCCACACCGATCTTCGTGTACCAGATGATGTGGTTGTAGAAAATGTTCATTTGTCAGAGAGTTTGATGCGTATTTCATATCGTCTTAGTAATCAGGAGGAATAATCATGAAGCAGCTGTTGACAGGAAAGCAGATGAAGCAGGCGGACACATGGTCAATTAAAGAGTTTGGAATGGAAAGCCTGATTTTGATGGAGCGTGCAGCGCTTTGTGCAGCACAGCACATCATGTCAGTGCAAAAACCAGGATGCGTCTTTATTATGTGCGGCATGGGGAATAATGGTGCTGATGGACTGGCAATGGCAAGAATCCTCTCACAAAACGGTTGGTCTGTTAGAATCGCTGCTATTGGACAAATCGAGAAGGCAACGAAGGAATGGCTCTATCAAAAAGCACTTTTAGACAAAATGGAAATTTTGCCCGTGCAATACTTTTATGAGTCAGATGATAAGGATGAAGAAGAATACAGATCAGCACTTTCAAATCTTTATGTGCCGGCGCAAGTGTATGTGGATGCTCTATTTGGCGTTGGCTTGTCGCGCAAGGTGAGTGGAGTTTACCGCGCTGCTATTGAAGAATGGAATGAACATAAAAAGAAGTGCGGTGCATATGGTGTTGCTGTTGATATATGCTCTGGTTTAGACGCAAAAAGCGGACAGATGCTCGGTGCATGTGTTAAGGCAGATGTACAGATCACATTTGGCTATGGAAAAGTAGGTCAGTTTCTGTATCCTGGTGCATCATTATCAGATCAGACAATCATATGCGATATAGGTATGCCAAATGAAGCAGTTTATCATGTAGACGGATTTCCATTTAATTGTCTTGAAAAATCTGATGCAAAAGACTGGCTTGGCAGCCGTTGTTTGTGGGGCAATAAGGGGACGTTTGGTCGTGTTGTGATTATTGCAGGAAGCAGCGGCATGGCAGGAGCCGCATATTTGTCGGCACTTGCTGCCTATCGCACAGGAGCAGGTCTTGTTGATATTGTCACACCCAAATGCAATCGCCTGGTTTTACAGCAGCTGCTTCCAGAGGCAGTGCTGCATTGTATTTCAGAAATTTCTGAAATTTCAAAAGATGAAGAACAGCTGGCATATCTGCGAAATGAGGTACTTCCAAAGGCAAAAGCTATTGTGATTGGACCAGGACTTTCAACCGATACCTTAGCAAAAAAACTTTTGGATATGGTCTTAGAGTGGAACAGATCACAAAATTGCCCTATTGTTATTGATGCAGATGCCTTAAATCTGCTTGCGATGAGAACAAATATTGATCAGGCAGAATACCTTGGAGAAAATGTGATTCTTACGCCGCATCCAGGTGAGCTTGGTCGCTTGATGAACTCATCTGCGAAAGAGGCAGCTAAAAATCTTCTATATTTTGCAGAAGAATTACAAAAAAAGTTTGGCTGTATATGCGTCTGCAAGGATGCTCGCACAGTCATTCTAACACAAAAAAACAGATATCTGAACCTTACCGGAAACAGCGGTATGGCAACAGGCGGAAGCGGTGACGTACTGACCGGCGTGATCGCGTCGCTTGCCGCACAGGGGCTGTCTGCCGAAAGGGCAGCTGTTCTTGGCGTCTGGCTGCATGGCGCAGCTGGTGATGAGGCGGCAAAGGAAAAGAGTCCATATAGTATGATCGCGCGTGATCTGGCAGATGGACTATCAAAAGTGCTGATACAAACAAGCAGGAAGAAGGTATAAGGATATGCATAACTATCACAGAGTCTGGGCAGAGGTTAATCTGGATGCCATAAGAGCCAATATGGAGTCGTTTAGAGATAATGTTCCAAAAGAGGCAATGCTTTGCGGTGTTATTAAAACAGATGGATATGGTCTGGGAGCCGTCCCAGTTGCAAAAACAATTGATGATCTGGTATGGGGCTATGCCGTAGCCACAATTGACGAGGCATTAAATCCGCCATAACATCACAAAGCCCATTCTGGTGCTCGGTTATGTTCATCCGGAACGCTTTGCAGATCTGGTTGATCATAAAATTCGTTATGCCGGTTTTGAGGAAGATAAGATAATGCTTCTTTCTGAGACGGCAAAAAAGATGGGCAAAAAAGCATATGTACATGTAAAGGTAGATACGGGAATGAGCCGCATTGGCATGACACCAGAGCATGCACTTTCTTTTGTAAAATGGCTTTCAACTCAGGAGAATATTTGTACAGAGGGTATTTTTACTCATATGGCAACTGCTGATATGATCAAAAATCAGGGAGCTATTGAGCAGCAAAAACGCTTCCAAAAGATAGTAGAGAGCTTAAAAGAGGCAGGATGCTGTCCTCCAATCTGCCATTGTGCTAATTCAGCAGCAGGCATCTGGATGACAAATGCGCCGGGCAATATGTTTCGTATCGGTATTTCTCTGTACGGCTATTACCCGTCAGAGGAAGTCAGAAAGGATATTGTATCGCTCACACCGGCACTAACACTAAAGTCTGAGATTGCCTATATTAAGACTGTTCCTACAGGAACAGCAATCGGATATGGAGCAACATTTGTAACAGATCATGAAACTGTGGTAGCCACGATTCCAATTGGCTATGGAGATGGTTATCCAAGAGCACTTTCAAATAAGGGAAGTATTTTAATCCATGGAAAGAAAGCGCCGATTTTGGGCCGTATCTGCATGGACCAGACAATGGTAGATATCAGTGATATTCCAGAAGCAAAAGAAGGCGACGAGGTAGTTGTCATTGGAAAAAGCGGTGATAATGAGCTGAGCGCCGAGGAAGTTTCTGAACTTGCGGGAAGCTTTAATTATGAACTTTTGTGTGACCTTGGAAAGCGTATTCCGAGAGTTTATTACCGCCACGGCAAAGTAGTCGGAAGCAAGGATTATAACGAAGACGATTACTGTGATTTTATGTAATCAGAGTAAGATGCGGGAGTGCAAAGCACAGCGTTAAATTGTTGCGATGATCAATATATGCACATACCATACAATAACAGCATCTGTCAGGATGAATAAGAAATTCCAATATGGAAATACTTAGAATATCCTGAAAGAAATTGGAGTGTGCATATATGGTAATCCGTAGAGGTGATATTTATTATGCGGATCTTCGCCCTGTGGTAGGTTCTGAACAGGGTGGTGTCCGCCCGGTACTTATTATACAAAACGATATGGGAAACAGGCACAGCCCGACAGTGATTTGTGCCGCCATTACATCACGCATGTCAAAGGCAAAGTTGCCAACGCATGTTGTAATTGATTCACGCTGCTGCAGTATCGTAAAAGATTCCGTTGTATTACTAGAGCAGCTTCGCACAATAGACAAACAGCGCCTTCGCGAAAAGGTATGTCATCTGGAAGAGGATATGATCCGCCAGATAGACGAGGCACTGCGCGTCAGTTTAGACATCACCCGTACATAGATAGAGCGGGTCTTTCAAATTATACTTGCAAGATTGAAAAATACATGATAAGATAAATTAGTTAAACAAACATATAGTTTTAAGTCACAAAGGAGCGTTAAAAATGTCAGGACATTCTAAATTTGCCAATATTAAGCATAAGAAGGAAAAGAACGATGCCGCAAAGGGAAAAGTATTTACCCGTATCGGCCGTGAAATCGCAGTTGCAGTAAAGGAAGGCGGAGCAGATCCGGCAAACAACAGCAAGCTGCGTGATGTCGTTGCAAAGGCAAAGGCAAACAACATGCCAAATGATACCATTGACCGCAGCATCAAGAAGGCAGCAGGAGATGCAAATGCTGCAAACTACGAGTCTATCACTTACGAGGGATATGGCCCAAGCGGAACTGCGATTATTGTAGAGACACTGACCGATAACCGTAACCGTACCGCATCAAATGTGCGCAACGCTTTCACAAAGGGAAGCGGAAACGTAGGAACAAATGGCTGCGTATCCTTCATGTTTGACCGCAAGGGTCAGATCATCGTAGATAAGGAAGAATACGAGGGCGATGCAGATGAGCTGATGATGACTGCTCTTGATGCAGGCGCAGAGGATTTCTCCGAGGAAGAAGACTGCTACGAGATCTACACCGATCCAGACAACTTCTCTGAGGTAAGAGAGGCACTTGAAAAAGCAGGTGTTCCGATGGCAAGCGCAGAGGTTACTATGATTCCTCAGAATTATGTTGATCTGACATCTGATAATGATGTAAAGCTTATGAACCGTATTCTTGATATGCTGGATGACGATGATGATGTACAGGAAGTATATCATAACTGGAATCAGCCGGAAGAGGAAGACGAATAAAAATAAAAGAGGCACAGCCGCAAGGAAATTGTGGCTGTGCCTTTTGTATCTGTGATTAAATTATTCAGGGTAAATAGTATTTGCCTCACTTATGTTTGCCAGCACGTTATCGAGATAGCGTTTTGCCAGATACTTTGCCATAGGCAGGTTCATATCAAGATAGTTTCCGCAGGAAATCGCATCTGCACCTGGTACCTCACCTTCAAAACCAGCCATAAAAGCATACATTTCACAAAGCAGATCAATAATGTCCATCGGCTCCAATTCACCAGCTAAGATCAGATAAAATCCAGTTCTGCATCCCATCGGTCCAAAATAAATGACGCGATCCTTCCATACAGGATGATTGCGTAAAAATGTAGCGCCAAGATGCTCAAGTGTGTGAACCTCAGCCGTGTTCATGACAGGCTCTTTGTTTGGTCTTGTCATGCGAAGATCAAATGTTGTTAATGTTTCACTTCCAACTTTGTCGCGGCGAGAAACATAAACGCCAGGGACAAGAGTAAGATGATTGACCTGAAAGCTTGCAATTTTTTCCATAATACATATATCCTTTCTAAAATTTAAAATGAATTTTGACCTATTTTTTTATCAGACAGCTGCTTGTCTGACTTTCATTGTAAAGGAAAAAAAGGATACTTGCAAGCATGAAACAAACTTCCAAGCTGCTTTGTTAAAAATGTATGTGAAAATAAGGGCAAGGACACGCTATTTCGTCAAAACTGCAAAGAAAAGACAACAATATGATTAGAATTGATCAATTATTTCGGTTATGATAAGGGTAACTACCGAAAGTGTGAGAAGCTGTGAGCTTTTCAGGAAAGGGAGGATGAGATGGCAGAAATAAAGAAAGGCAGCTTTACGCTGCCGGGTGAAGCAGGTTTTGAGAGCCTGACATTAAAAATGGCAGAAAAATGGGGAGCAGACGTCATTCGCGACAGCGATGGCACGAAGCTTTCTGAAGATATTACAAAGGCAGGGTATGGTATTTACTCTACGATTTGCGTAATCCGTGCCGATAATGCATGGGCGAAAAAGAATATGGATAAACTTCAGCAAAACTTTTTAATGAGCGAGCCTGTTATGGCAGAGTCTGATACAGTAGTGATCAGCCCATTAAAGGGATATTTTACTCAGCAGTTTAAGCTCAATAAGTCAGAGGAAGCACTGGAATATTGGCAGGTTTTTGACCGCACCACAGGTGAGGAGATCAAGAGCTGGAGCTTTGATTCTGAGGCAGAAACAGTAACTATCACTGGTGCAGAACCATGGCACAGCTATACAGTAAACTTCCTTGCAGTTCGTCTTTGGGAAGAGATTTCCATGTATAATCACATCACAAATGATTGGGGTGACAAGGAACATCTGATGGCAGTTGATCCAAGATACCCAGAGACACAGGCTCATATGATAGAGTGGATGACAGAGTGGTGTGAGAAAAATCCAGATACAACAGTAGTTCGTTTTACTTCCATGTTCTACAACTTTGCATGGTTCTGGAAGGATGACAAAAACTGCAGAGATGCATTCTCTGACTGGGGTTCATATGCAATGACAACCACACCGTTAGCGCTCAAGGAATTTGAGAAGAAGTATGGCTATGCGATGACATCTGAGGATTTTGTCAATGCAGGACTTTATACCTCCACCCATAATGTTCCGTCTAAGAAGTATAGAGCATGGATGGATTTTATCAATGAATTTGTTGTAAGCTTCGGAAAGAAGTTAATCGATATTGTTCACAGCTACGGAAAGAAAGCTTATGTTTTCTATGATGACAGCTGGATTGGTGTAGAGCCGTATTCTAAGCGTTTTAAGGAGTTTGGCTTTGATGGTCTGATCAAGTGTGTATTCAATGGATTTGAGGCACGTCTTTGCGCAGGTGTAGATGGTGTTACGCATGAGCTTCGTTTCCATCCATATTTGTTCCCGACTGGTCTGACAGGTGAGCCGACATTTGCACCGGGCGGAAATCCAAAGCTGGATGCAAGTCGTTACTGGGTAAATGTGCGTCGTGCACTTCTTCGTAAGCCAGTAGACCGTATTGGTCTGGGCGGATATCTGCATCTTGTAGAGCCATTCCCGGATTTCTGTGATTACATTGCACAGGTAGCAGATGAGTTTCGTCTGTTAAAGAACTTAAACGCATCATGTGAGCCATATACATTGCCAGGCAAGGTAGCAGTGCTTACTGCATGGGGTTCACTTCGTTCATGGATCTGCAGCGGTCATCTGCATGAGCATCCAGAGGTTGATTTGACAAATCTTCTTGATGCAATTTCAGGTCTTCCGTTTGACGTACAGTTTATGAGCTTTGATGATGTTTTAGCAAATGGTATTCCAGAGGATGTAAAGGTTATCATTAACGCAGGTGTTGCAAACAGTGCATGGAGCGGCGGAGATTATTGGAAGGAAGCTGGTGTAATCGAGGCATTGACTGCATTCGTTCATAACGGTGGAGGTTTGCTTGGCGTAAATGATCCGTCTGCTGTATGGGCAAATGGAAGCTTCTTCCAGTTAGCACCTGTCTTTGGCATCGACAAGGATCTTGGCACCAAAAAGTGTATCGGAAAGTATGTAAATCCAGTTACAGAAGGCACATTTGCGATGGAAGATACACCAAATATCGGTGAATCAATGGTAGAAAATCCGGGCATTTACTGCAAGAGCGCAAATGTAAGCGTACTGGCTGCTAATGGAAAGACACCTCTTATTACGCTGAATCAATTTGGTGCAGGTAAGGCAATGTATCTGTCATCCTTCCGCGTATCAAAGGAGTCTACACGTTTCTTAATGAGAGCACTGTTAACACTTCTTGGCAAGGAAGATAAGGTAAGAGATTATATCTGTGACAATCTGTATACTGAGTGTGCATATTATGAGGAAATTGATAAGCTGGTAGTCATCAACAACAGTGGTGACACACAGAAGACAGTAATTAAGACTGCAAAGGGTGATGTAACTGTAGAGCTTGCACCATTTGCAACAAAGATTTTATAATCAGGAGGAAAACATGAAGGTTTCATTCGACAATGAAGAAATTTTGTCTGCGATTGACCGTGTGGCAAAGAAGACGATGACCATGGATCTGACATGGGACTGGCCGTGTGGTGTAGCTTATTATGGACTGGCAGAGGCATATAAGGCAACCGGAAAAACAGAGTACATGGAATTTTTAAAGAACTGGGTAGATGAGTACATCGAGATGGGTCTGCCGTCATGGAATGTAAATACTTGCGCAATGGGTCACTGTCTGATCACTCTTTATGAGTACACAGGCGACAAGAAGTACTGGGATCTTGTTATGAGTAAGATTGATTACCTTAGAAACGATGCACTTCGCTTTGGCGATCATGTATTGCAGCACACTGTTTCAAGCAACAACGATTTCCCAGAGCAGTGCTGGGCAGATACACTTTTTATGGCAGCTTTCTTAATGCTTCGCGTTGGTTCAAAGCTTCGTATGCTTAATCCAGATGATCCGAAAGATGCAGCACTTATGGAGTATCAGCCGCAGGCAATGGACATCATCAACGATTCCTTAAATCAATATTACTGGCATATTCAGTATCTGCAGAACAAAGAGACAAGCCTGTGGTATCATGGCTACAACAACGTTCATAAAGATCACATGTCAGGTTTTTACTGGGGCCGTGCTAATGCATGGGCAGCATATACCATGTCTCAGGTAAAGAAGAATCTGTATGACTGGTATCTGTTCCCACCTTGCATGGATGTAGAGTGCTCACTTCGCGATCAGCTTGCAGCGTTGAAACTCGTTCAGACAGAAAATGGTCTCTGGAGAACAATTCTCGATGATGAGGAAGCATACGAGGAAGTATCTGCATCAGCAGGTATCGCAGCAGCAATGGTAGAGATGAACAATCCTCTTCATGCAAAGTATGTTCAGAAGGCATTAAAAGGCATTTTAGATAATGTTTCCGCAGATGGAAGAGTATTGAACGTATCAGGCGGCACAGCAGTTATGAAAGACCGCGAGGGATATATGGGCGTACCGAAGGCTTGGATCCAGGGATGGGGACAAGGTCTGGCGCTGGCATTCTTTACGGCAATTTTAAACGACAGCAGAAAGCAGCAGTAATCTTTACACTATACAATATGATAATGTGACAACCAGAAACGGTATGGCCTGCGAAAGTGGGCTGTGCCGTTTTTCTTTTTTGGCAACCCGGAAGTTTTACGAGCGCGGTTCGCCGATTGTTTTGTCGGCCTCTCTTTTCCGCAGGTACCTGTTACGTTATTTATTATCTTAAGTTACTTTGAAAGTCCTGCTACAACGTTCGGTCTCGTAAAAGCAAATCGGTTCACCGCGGATTTAGGTTACAATATTACATCCGAAAGGTTCTTGAAATATGCGAAAAATTGACTTTACTTGATATTATATTTATAATATACTTGGATTGGAAGTACAAAAGTAAGTATATAAGAAAAAATGTGAGGAATAGAGCAGGCAGATGTTTCAAATAGGTGACTGGGTTACGCAGTATAGTGTAGGATATTGGCAAGTTGTTGATATCAAAGCGAAATATGCAGAGGAAGATAGCGGTTATGGAAAGCAATTTTGGAAAAAAGGAGAGCAAATTGGAAAGTGGGTCTTTCTGAAAAAAGCTTTTACACCCAAAATGAAGATTCAAATAAGGAGCGAGTGTGTAGATGGAGAGTGGTGCAAACCAGTATCCATTGAGAAAAAATATGAAATTGAGCAATATTTTAAGGAACATCCAAAAGACTGGAATCGTTTTTTGAGTGCTCCAGTTGTGATTAAACCAACCATAGAGCCAATTTGGCTGAATCTTTCAAATGAAGATGTGATAAAGCTTGAAAAAATTTTAACAGAGCTTCCAAAACCATTCACTGCGGATATGCTTAGGAAGCTCTTTGATCAAAATGGTATTCAGGTTACGTTTCCACCGACATCACACATCCTTTATCTTTTTTGTAATTCGTGGGAGATGGATGAAAAATATAATTTGCTCTATTTTGCAACAAAATTAAACAAAGTGGGAGAGAGCAAAGAACCATAAAGTTTATGCAGAGTGTAATGACACTATATTGGAAAGAAAGGAGGAGCAGGGTACCACGCAGTATCCTGCGAATGCAGATGGATAATAAGTTAATGCTGCCAACTGAAATTGAAGATTTTAAAGAAATACGAACAGATGGTTATTATTATGTTGATAAAACGGCATTGATTGAGCAGGTTCTTGACAAAAGAAGCAAGGTGACATTGTTTACTCGTCCGCGGCGTTTTGGCAAAACATTGAACATGAGTATGCTGCGATATTTTTTTGAAACAGGAACAGATTCAAAATTATTTAATGGACTTTATATTTCACAAAATGCAGAGCTGTGCGAAAAATATATGGGAAAATATCCTGTTATTGCAATCAGTTTAAAAGGTGTGGATGCAGATTCCTATACGAAAGCAAAAGCACAGATTATCAAAATAATTAACAGGGAAGCTAGACGTCACCGCCTTCTTTTAAAAAGCGAAAAGTTGGATTCTTTTGATAAAGAATTGCTAACACAGCTTTTAAGCAGAAATATGGAAGAGGATACAATCACAAGCAGTCTTCAGGAGCTTACAGAATTATTTGAGGCGCATTTTTCAAAAAAGGTAGTTGTGCTGATTGATGAATATGATGTACCATTGGCGAAAGCATATGAAAATGGTTATTACAATGAAATGGTTCTTTTAATCCGAAATTTGTTTGGAAATGTTTTGAAAACAAACGACAGCCTTGCATTTGCAGTGTTGACAGGATGCTTACGAATTGCGAAGGAAAGTATTTTTACTGGTCTGAATAATTTTAAAGTCTATTCCATCACGAATACAGAGTTTGACGAAACCTTTGGATTTACAAATGAGGAAGTTAGGAAAATGCTTGTCTATTATGGATTAGATAGTCATTTTAATGAAGTAAAGGCATGGTACGATGGCTATCGCTTTGGAAATGCAGACGTGTATTGTCCATGGGATGTTGTTAACTATTGTGAGGATCATAAGGAGAATACGAATGCTGAACTTCAGAATTATTGGATGAATACCAGCGGGAATGAGGTTATTCAGCATTTTGTTGACAGTATGAACGATCCGCATATGTTGACGAAAAGCGAACTGGAATTATTGGTAAGTGGTGATACGGTTGTTAAACAGGTGGATGAAATGATAACTTATAAAGAATTGTATTCCAATATTGATAATATGTGGAGTATACTCTTTATGACAGGATATTTAACACAGCGCGGAAAAGAGCCGGATGGACGTTATCATCTTGCAATTCCAAACCGCGAGATTTGTGATTGTATGGTTCGCCGTGTATTAGCACTATTTAAATCTGGTGATGGTTTTAGCAATATTTTAAGTTACGCAGAGGAAATATTTGGTGAGCCGTTTGACAGAGATGCAATTATTACAGAAGAACTTAGAAACTGATACTAGGAGGACCCTTATGAAAAAATTTCGTTTTGCCATTTTGGGGGCAGGTCATATTGCAAGGCAGTTTTGTGATGCCGTATCGAGAATTGATGGATGCGAGGTATGTGCAGTTGCCAGTAAAAGTCTTGCGCGAGCAGAAAACTTTGCAAAAGAGAATGGTGTTGAAAGCTATTATGATGATTATGAGATGTTATTGGAGAAAGAAAGACCAGATTGTGCCTATATTGCAGTGACAACAAATGATCATTATCGCTTGAGTGTGCTCTGCGTAAATCACAGCGTACCTGTTTTGTGTGAGAAAGCGATGTTTCAAAATTCAGAACGGCAAATTCAATGACAAATGGTTGAAAATGTGGTACGATAAGCTTGTTAGAAGATGCGAAACGGAGAAAAATATGGACGTTTTATACGAATATTTACAGAATAATTATAATGATTCAGCGCAGAAAAACCAGGCCGTTCGCAAGAACGCGCGCGGGAGTATCATTGGAGGATGACACAGATGCATTTTGTAGAGGCAAAGGGGATTCTTTCAAGTAACAATGGAATGAATCTATATAGGGGCTGTACGCATGGTTGCATTTATTGTGACAGCAGAAGCAAATGTTATGGATTTACACATGATTTTGAGGATATAGAGGTGAAAGCAAATGCACCCCAGCTTCTTGAAAAGGCATTGAAGTCCAAACGGAAAAAATGCATGATCGGAACAGGTGCCATGTGTGATCCGTATCTCCATGCAGAAGAAAAATTAAAATTGACCAGAAGGTGTTTAGAATTAATTGATAAATACGAATATGGCGTAGCAATTCAGACAAAGTCTACAAGAATATTGCGGGATATGGATCTCTTGGAATCAATCAATTCTAAAGCAAAAGCTGTCGTGCAGATGACAATGACGACCTATGATGAGACACTTTGCAAAATTTTGGAGCCACATGTTTCTACAACACGAGAGAGATTTGAAGCACTTATGCAATTAAAAAAAGTAGGGATTCCCACCGTTGTATGGTTGACACCGATCTTACCGTTTATCAATGATACGAAGGAAAATATCGAGGGCATTCTTAACTATTGCGTCGAAGCTGGTGTAAAAGGTATCATCTGCTTTAATATGGGACTCACGTTGAGAGATGGGGACAGAGAATATTTTTATCAGGCACTAGATAAATCTTTTCCTGAAATGAAGAAAAAGTATATTGAAATATATGGAAACGCATATGAGCTACCGAGTCCTAATAATGATATGCTTATGGAAATCTTTAGAAAAAAATGTGCTGAAAATGGAATAATCTCTGATGCAAATGAGGTTTTTCAGTATCTGCATGTGTTTCCTGAAAAATATATGCAGATGTCGTTTGTAGACAATTTGCAGTAATTTATTGATATGAATAGCGAATTCAATGCTGAATGATTAGAAAAGTGGTATGATAAACTGGTAGAAAGTGAAGAACTAAAGCAAATCTGAAAAAACGAAAAATTAAGTTTTGGAAGGGGTCAAATGGGAAGACAAGAAAATATTGAAATTTTTGAAGATACACAGAGAATGTATAAGACAAATGTGCGACTGATTGAGGCGATTAAAAGATCTGCTAAAGAGCAACAACTGTTTAAATGCGATTGCCAGATCGCAGAGGAAAGACAGCGCAGTGCTGTGTCGCCTGTGAAAATTTGTGTGAGCGCAAAGCGAACTTTGGAAGCAGCATCAGCGTATGCATATACAGGAAAGAAAGTTTGTGTCTTGAATTTTGCTTCGGCAACCAATCCAGGTGGTGGTGTGACACGCGGATCTTCCGCACAGGAAGAAGCAATTTGCCGTTGTTCTACATTATTTCCAAACTTGAATGAGCAGAGGATGTGGAATAACTTTTATAATCCACATCGCCGTCAGCATAATCCGCTCCATAATGACGATTGTATTTATACGCCAGGTGTCATTGCCTTTAAATCAGATACGAATAATCCTAAACTACTTCCAGAAGAAAAATGGTATTCGGTTAATGTTTTAACTTGTGCGGCACCAAATCTCAGAGAAAAGCCAAGCAATGGTATGAACTCTGGAGATGGAAATGCTTCTGTGCATGTCAGTAGAGAAGAGTTACAGGCGCTGCATGAAAAAAGAATGAGAAAAGTATTAGAGATTGCAGCAAATAAAGAAAACGATGTTGTCATTCTTGGCGCATTTGGTTGTGGTGCATTCTGCAATCCGCCGTTAATAGTGGCACAGGCGATGAAAAATGTAGTACAGGAATTTCAGACGTGTTTTGAGACAATCGAGTTTGCTGTGTACTGTTCGCCAAGGGATGATAGCAATTATCGAGTGTTTAAAAAGATTTTTGAAGGATAAATTTCCGTGATATATTAAGAAGGTGAATTACTATGATGTACCCGTATATGACATTGGCAGATGAAACAGAGATTGTTCATTCTCAAATAATTGAAAAAGATGGAAAACGAAAGGTAATTGTTAATTTTGAACGTCCGATTGAAAATGGATTTGATTCTGCAAGATGCGAGTTGCCAGATTATAAATGGACAGAGCGAGAGGGATATTCCGATGAAGAAATAGCAATGTTTGAAAAACTCTTGCATACTAACGCACATTTGCTGTATAGGGATGCAGAACATGAATAGAGAAAGTGTAGTGTGAAAGTTTCGGGGTCAGGTCTGCCAGCTGCACACAGCTGGTCGGCCCTGACCCCAGTCTCGTGATAACGTAGAAATGAGCTATCAGCCCGAGAGGGCATTAAGTATATGATAATATAATTAGTGTTGAAATCAGTTAGGAATATACGAAGAGATTGTGAACGCATGAGTTCACTTTTTAAATTTGATGCAATTTTGTTGCCTTTTTATGTTTTTGCATTGACAAACGATAATTCTGTGGCATTATTATATTAGTAGTCAATTTGATTGAGTGTTAATTTTCTGAGTAAATAGATTGCCTATGTGATTCAGATTGATTTTGCTTATACTTTAGAGTATAATATTTTTGGATTTTGTGTCCTGCTGAGAGTGGATGCAATATAAGGGATGAAGTTGATTATGGAATACTTGTCCATTTCCAAAGATCCGGAACAGTAAAGTTTTAAGGAGGCAGCATACACATGAAGATCTTTGATAATATTTCAGAAATTGTGCGTGACGATATGGCCGCTACTATTGCAAAAGGAAGCAAGGTATCTGTTGCAGCTGCCTGTTTTTCTATGTATGCATATAAAGAATTAAAAAAACAGTTAGAAAATGTGGATGAGTTTCGAAAAGAGAAGCAGCTGAATAAGCAGATGGAAATGAATGCGTAGCTGAAGAAAATAAAAAATCTTCTAAACAAGATGGATATATAGAAAAAGGGGGTGAAACAGGTGGACTATTTTGAATATAGAGATTTGGCGCCAATTGACAATATTGAAAACGGCGATAAATATATAGAAGCTCTTAACTGGGCATTTCAAAATAAGAAAGTTAAGAATATTGCTTTGACAGGCCCTTATGGTGCAGGTAAGAGTAGTGTTATTGAAACTTTTCTTTCGCAGGCTGACGAAAAGAAGAAAAAGAGGTTGCCCTTTCGCGAGGATACCATAAGAAAGAAATCTCTTAAAATCTCTATGGCTACTTTCTTTAAAGGAAAGGCTTCGGATAATGGTGAATCTGGAGAAAAAATTGAAGTAGATGCTGATGAGGTTGAAAAGGGAATTTTAAAACAGCTTTTTTATAAAGTTGAGCCAAGAAAAATACCTCAAAGTCGATATCGAAAAATACATGAAATAAAAATTTGCCCAGCACTGGTTCATATTTTTGTAGCACTGATACTGATTACTTTTTTGTCCGCTATTTTTGTATCAGAAAAGTATGATGCTTTTGTTCAGGCAATAAATAACTTTCTTCCAATAGAGAATCCGTCCAAGAGTATTACATATTTTTTTATTGGAATACTTTTCTTTGGAATCTCTGGTGTAATTGCTTATTTGTATCGCACAGTGATTTCAAAATTCAGGGTAAAGGAAGTAAAGCTTCCCAGTGATACGACTGTTGAAAGTGGAAGTGAGGAATCAGATTCTGTTTTTAATAAGAATCTTGATGAAATTATGTATTTCTTTGAAGCCACTAAATATCAATTCGTATTTTTTGAAGATCTAGATCGCTTGGATGATCCGAAGATATTTATTCATCTCAGAGAATTGAATAATCTTCTTAACAATGATGATTCTATCAAACGAAAGCCGATTGTTTTTGTTTATGCTGTTAGAGATGACATTTTTTCAAAGGAAGATAGAACCAAGTTTTTTGATTTTATCATTCCTATAATTCCTGTGATTAACTCAACGAACTCTGGAGAAATTCTTCTGCAGAGGCTTCAAGAGGACAAGGAAAAGGGAATTGAGCATAATATATCGCAGGGATTTGTTTTGGATATTGCTCCGTATATCTCAGATATGCGTGTCTTACAAAATATATATAACGAGTTCGTCATCTATAAAGATATGTTGATGACAACGCAAGAGCTTTCCTTGTCGGATGAACAAATGCTTGCAATGATAGTCTTCAAAAATATCTATCCGAATGATTTCGCAGATATTCAAGGCGAATCAGGAGTTGTTAAGGAAGCATTTGAGGATAAGCAAAGGTTTATTTCTGCAAAGAAACAGGAAATACAAGCAGAAATTGATGGCTATGAAACCACGGTAGAGCGATACCAAGCGGACAGTATGAAATCAGTGAGAGAGATTAAGTATGCAATGTTTGGAGAACTAATGGGGCGATTTGGAACTCCAGAGTCATGGCTAGGCAATTATTGGGAGAATATTTCTGCAGACACGATCATGAAAGATGATTTTGACTTATCGCAATTGCTCAATAAAAATTATAATCAAATTAGTTATTACTATGGAAGTGGGTATTCTACATCTACATCAATAAAGAAAGAGGTTCTTGAATCTTACATTGAACGTTGGAGTGAATTAAATCGGGTAAGAGAAATCGGGCTACAAGAAATGCAGGAAAAATTGCAGCAACTTAAAAGGCAACAGCATGCTCTTTCAGGTGTTTCAATTGCTCAGCTGTTGAAAGATTATTTGCCAGAGAAGGTGTTATCAAAAAAGGTTCAACAGAATAAATTGCTGGTATTTCTTCTTCGCAGAGCCTATATTGATGAGAAATATGCGAGCTATATTAACTACTTCAAAGGAACAAGCATTACCAAAGATGATATGAATTTTATTCTTTCGGTTAAGAATCAAGAGCCGCTTGCGTTTGATTATCAGCTAACGAAGACTCCGATGGTAATTCAAAGGCTTCAAGAATATGAGTTCGAGGAAGAGGCTATTTATAATTTTGATTTACTCGAAGAATTGTTATTGGAGGGTGAATCATTAAAGCTAACTGCTTTTATTAAACAGCTGTCTAATGAAAAGAAAATCAGCTGGCGTTTTATTGATGAGTTTTTCAGCTCCACCAAGCAAAGAGAAAAATTTATTCATTTGTTGGTTGAAGAGTGGACAGGAATGTGGTTGTATATCAGCTCAGATGAAACTATGAGCTATGATCACAAACTAGAATATCTATATGAAATAATTGCTGTTTCTTCGATTCCTGTAATTGAGAAACTAAATATAGATGGTAGTATGACAACATTTTTTGAACAGCATGAGGATATCCTTCAGAAGCTGGAATCTTGTGAAAATGAGAAAATTATTTCAGTAGTTAGATGTTTGGATGTTCACTTTAATAGCTTGTTGACAGAAAATGTTGCAAAAAATATTTTGGATGCAGTATTTGATGAACATTTCTTTTGCTTGAATAATGAAATGATCAAAACGATTGTGTTGTATAAAAATGACAGCTTGATTGGTGAGTTAACTAACCGTCCTTATTCCACATTGATTGCTTTGGAATATCCGTCGTTGACTAGCTATGTTCAGGACAATATCGAATTGTATGTCCGCGAACTTGTTTTAACGCATGAACTACTGAACGATAGGGCAGTTGACATTATTGATCTGCTTAGGCGGCTTGATGGTATGACGGAACTACAGCTTCAGATTGTACGGCAGGAACACTTTGAGTTGAGTGATATTGAAGATTGCGCGGGTGACTTGGTTCAAGAAGAAAAGGAAAAATGGAATGATGTTTGGGATGAGCTTTTGATGAAAAATGCTGTTGCATCTAATTGGGATAATGTTATTAAGTATTGGGAAATTTATGGTCTCACTGATACGTTGATAGAATATGTTTCCTCACAGGTGGATGTGCTAAAAAAGTCAGATACCAGTGTTGTAGGTGATGAGTTTATAAAAGAATTTATAAGTTCCCGATTTGATGTAGAAGTTGAAAGAAAGCTCATTCCAGTGCTGAAGATGGATAACTTTGATATAAATATTTCAACAATTGACCAGTCCACATTGCGTATTATGATTGATTGCAGATATTTTGAATTCTCTGCTGAGAGATACACAAAGCTTGCAGCAATTTCTTATGATCTTGGCAAGGCTTTCATAACACGAAATCAAGCAGAATTTATGTCGGTAAAGGACCAGATTGCTATGTCTGAAAATCTGTTTGAAGATCTGATAAGCAATGAATATATTCAGAAGGAGTATAAAGATAAAATATTCACTGAATACGCAGAAAGTTATATGACAGAAGGCGTAGCAATGAAAATGGCTATGTTGAGATTGCCAGTTACAAAGGATATTGTGGATGTTGCAATGAACTGTGTGGATGAAAAGAATCAAGCGAAGATTCTATTTGCAAACTGCAGTATATATGATGCTGAAGATCTTCAACAAAAATTCAGTGAACTTGGCGAAGAATATGCTGACCTTGTTGACCGAACAAGACGTCACGATGTTATTCTATCAGCAACGCCAGAACACTATCTGCTAGCCGAATATCTGAAGAAGATTGGATATATTACAAGCAAGGAAGAAATAAAAACCAAATATGATGCTGCTTTAGAATTAGAAAGAGATAAAACTCAAAAGTTCTTAAAGCTCCGTGTCAAGAAAGTGTAAGAGAAGGAGAATCTAAATGGATAAGATGAGAATGGAATCTTTGGATATAAATGCCCAGAATGTAGAAAGGATTGGGGGTGCTTCCTAACTGTATCACAGAGAAGGTTGATGAAAATGGAAAGATAAAAAAGGCAATCAACTTTGAATTGCTAAAACAGATGCTTCTGCCTGATGTGGTGGAGGGAGATGAGCGATATGAGTTTACTTGGGTTGGCAAAAAGGCTGCCATTGTGGAAGATAACAAGCCTATACGAAAGACGTTGCGTCCAGTTCTGAATGACAAAACAGTACCGACAGGTGCAGACAGCGAGGGAAAACATACTGCAGTAGTGGAAGCAAGAACTGGGATACTACCGAAAATCTTTATATTGAGGGCGACAATTTGGAAGTTCTCAAACTCTTGCAGGAGAGTTATCTTGGCAAAGTGAAGATGATCTATATCGATCCGCCGTATAATACGGGCAACGATTTCATTTATGCTGACAATTTCATGCATTCACAGGAAGAAGAAAATCAACAGATGGGAATGTATGATGAAGAAACAGGCGACCGTTTATTCAAAAATACAGACACCAACGGGCGCTTTCATTCTGACTGGTGCAGCATGATTTATTCAAGACTGATGTTGGCAAGAAATTTGTTGACGGATGATGGGGTTATTTTTATTAGTATTGATGATAATGAGCAGGAGAATCTTAAGAAATGCTGTGATGAAGTGTTTGGAACACGTTGTTTTTTGGCAACATTTGTGTGGAAACGTTGAGCATCTTCACAACTTGATAAAAGTAAATGTTACACAGATCACGAATATGTTCTTGCATATACAGGGAAAACATTTCAAGCTTTTCGTGGCATCGACAAAGATTATAAAGGATATTCTAATCCGGATAACGATCCTCGTGGCCCGCGGACAACAAACAGGAAAGGTCTATAAACCAAATTACAACCGTGTTTGGTCATATATTCCGGGATCTATGGCTCAACTCATTGCTGAAAATAGGATAGTTTTTCCAGAAGACACTTCCAAGAGACCAATGAAAAAGCGATTTAAGAGACAAAGCTGACCCGTAAAGATATTATTGCTATTTTTTGTGGCATTCAAAAGTCTGTTCTCGAGCAGTTTAAAGATAATCCAGAAGAGTTTATCATCAAAGCAGCTGCGCTCATCAATGATGAAAAAGCTACGGCAATTATTCAGCACATTACTTACGATGTTTTAGATGAGTGTTACGGCACGGAGGTCTTTACCGATCCGACTATTAAGGGAAGGTTAGGCATCAATGCGATGAAAGCAAAGAAGCATTTGTATGGTCATGTTGTTTTTGATTCGACCAATGAACGAGACTTTGCTACCGAACTGGATATCAATACAGATGTGGCCGTATATGTAAAGCTACCAGATGGATTCTATGTTTCGACTCCAGTAGGACATTATAATCCTGATTAGGCAATCGTCTTCTATGAGGGCAAAGTAAAGCATATCTATTTTGTGGCGGAAACGAAGGGTTCTATGTCTTCTATGCAGTTGCGTTTGATTGAGGAATCAAAGATTCATTGTGCAAGAGAACACTTTAAAGCGATCTCTAATGGCAATGTTGTTTACGATGTTGTGGACAGCTATAAATCATTGATGGATAAGATTATGAAGTAGAGCATTAGGGATAGTAATAAATAATAGTCAGAAATGGAGGTGAAAAAGTGAACACATGCGCCATTTTAAGGAGTCAAGGGAACTACACAATATTTCAATTTAATAATGACGTGATTCGCTTTCGAACATCTACTCGTTTGGAACGATACATAAAAGTAGTGGAGTGGGATCATGGTTATTTGGTTGTAATGGCAAAGTATAGCAGTGTAGGTGCGGTTGAGGAATATATTGATTTAATACCGATATTGGAGCGGCTGTATTATGATGTAGATCAATTTTTGAAGCCGATCAGGGAGGTTAAGATAGACTATTCACCAGAAATTTAAGATGCGTATAAAAAAAGAGAATAATTAGGTAATGATAAATTAAATACGACAACAATTACTTAAGAGTTGATACTAGGAGGACCCTTATGAAAAAATTTCGTTTTGCCATTTTGGGGGCAGGTCATATTGCAAGGCAGTTTTGTGATGCCGTATCGAGAATTGATGGATGCGAGGTATGTGCAGTTGCCAGTAAAAGTCTTGCGCGAGCAGAAAACTTTGCAAAAGAGAATGGTGTTGAAAGCTATTATGATGATTATGAGATGTTATTGGAGAAAGAAAGACCAGATTGTGCCTATATTGCAGTGACAACAAATGATCATTATCGCTTGAGTGTGCTTTGCATAAATCACAGCGTACCTGTTTTGTGTGAGAAAGCGATGTTTCAAAATTCAGAGGAAGCGAAGAACTTGTATGCGCTAGCGAGTGAGAAAAAGATTTTTGTCATGGAAGCTTTGTGGAGTCGGTATCTTCCTGCTGTGCGACAGGCAAAAAGATGGGTGGAACAAGAAAAGATCGGAACGCCAACTGTTTTGCAGTGTAATATTGGATTTGTAGCGCCAGATGACAAAGAAAATCGGTATTTTGATCCAAAGTTGGGAGGTGGCGCAGCAAAGGATATCACGGTCTATGCATATGAAATCACGACGTTTATTTTAAATCAAGCAATTAAAAATATATCCGTGTCGGCAACTTGGAGCGATACAGGTGTCGATGTTACAGACCATGTTGCCATTTGCTTTGAAGATACATTTGCTGATTTGCTGACAAGCTTTGTTGCACAGTTAGAGGAGCAGATGGTAATTTATGGCCGATTTGGAAAAATCGTTCTTCCACATCCTCACTATGCATCAGAGGCATATTTGTATGGAAATGACGGGGAATTAAAAGAGCATTTTGTAGATCAAGAAACGAAAAATGGTTTCGTCTATGAGATTCAAGATGCAATTCGCTGTATTCAAGCTGGAAAATTGGAAAGTGATGTCGTGCCGTGGAAGGATACACTGGCATGTGCAAAGCTGTTTGATAAGATCAATGCGTCTTGCGATGAAAAAGCATTGAAAACGATCGAAGATATTGAAGCAGTGCCAGAGGAAACAAGAGCGGAATTATGAAAATGAATATCTGGAATCCGTGGCATGGATGTAACAAATACAGCGAAGGCTGTGATCACTGCTATATGTACTACTTAGATGCACAGAGGGATCAAGATGGAAGTTTGATATATAAAACCAAAACGAATTTTAATCTTCCCTTAAAGAAAACACGTCAGGGAATCTACAAAATACCGTCTGGAACAATGCTGCATGTGTGCATGACGTCTGATTTTTTTCTGGAAGAGGCAGATGTCTGGCGTGATGAAATATGGGATATGATTCGGATTCGTTCGGATGTTTCTTTTTGGATTCAGACCAAAAGAGCCGGGCGAATCCAGCAGTGTCTTCCATTCGATTGGAATGATGGCTGGGAGAATGTAATACTTTGTGTCACGACGGAAAATCAAAAAAGAGCCGATGAAAGATTGCCGATATTACTTGATATTCCAGCAAAACACAAGGCTTTTATGATTGCACCGATTTTATCTGAAGTGCATGTTGAATCTTATCTTGCAACAAAGCAATTTGAACAAGTTCTTTGTGATGGAGAAAACTATGACGGAAATCGTCCCTGTCGATATGAGTGGGTAAAATCGCTACATGATCAGTGTGAAAAGGAAAATGTTCGATTTGACTTTATCGGAACAGGCAATGTATTTGTTAAAGATGGAAAAGTTTATCGTATACCGAAAGCATACCAAAGTGTACAGGCAAAGCGTTCTGGTTTGTCGTATCCGTCTGGAGAGACCGATGTTCCAATACAGCCGCGATGCAAAACTTGTAAAAGAAGATATAGTTGTAATGGATGCCATTGGTGTGGAAAATGTGGAGGAAAATGAAAAGTATAACTTCCTATTGTCCTGCTGATGAGCCATATATCAGGAGTGAAGCTGTTTCAGATTGGTCTTGGAACACCTGCTTCAAGCTTGATTTAAGAAAAGAGAAAGCAAATGATTGGGTGTTGATTTTGAAAAAGGCAGAGTCACGATAAAGATACGATAAAATAATCGAGAGGAAAAATTATGGAGAAGCAAATTGAAATTAGAAGAGCTGAAGAAAAAGATATCAAAAAAGTAATGGATCTGTTGTCACAGGTTCTTGAAATTCACGCAAAAATAAGACCAGATGTTTTTGTGAGTGGAACAACAAAATATACAGATGCAGAATTGTTACAGATGTTTGAGGATGATCAAAATCCGGTATATGTAGCAGTGGATGAAAAAGATCAAGTGGTAGGATATGCATTTTGCAAATTAAGACAGCAGCCATTTTCAAACAATATGGTGCAGTTTACCTCACTATTTATCGATGATTTATGTGTGGACACAACGATTCGAGGAAAGCATATCGGTCAGAAGCTGTTTGAGCATGTAAAAAAAGAGGCGGTGAGACTCGGTTGCTATGAAGTTACTTTAAATGTTTGGGAAGGAAACGATTCAGCAAAAGCATTTTATGAAAAAATGGGACTGAAGCCAAAAGAAACACAGATGGAATACATAATCAAAGACCAGGGGGACAGGTACGGTGGCTGATAATGCCCCCACTGGCAAGTAAGAAACTTATAAATCCATTTCACAAGCTGTTTCTTTCTCGACAAGATTTGCAATATTCAAGTCCGATAAAGCCTACGTCAGCTGTGTTGGCTTTGCACCCGGAGAAAGAATCAATTACTATCTTCATAGAAATTCTTTCTGAATATATTTATTTTTTCTGATAAACCGGGTAATGGTGGTACTCAAGGCATTTTGTTGCTCGTTCGCAGGAAGCCTGATCATGGAACTCAATCTTGATTGTCCCAGCCATATGTTCACGGTTATGGTTAATTCCGATATTTTTAATGCTGACATTTTCAAAGGCAAGCAAGGTGGCAATGACAGAGATAGCACCTGGTTGGTCAGGAATATCGCAAAAGATGGCATATTCCGGATTCATTGTTGCACTGCCGCGCTTATCGCTGATGGAGCTGCGGTATGTACCAGATTGGTCAAAAATATCGTAAATGTCTTTATGATTGTCTGTTTTTAGATCGGTTATTGTCTGGTCAATTGCCTTTTTGTAATCCTCTAATAAGGAAATAATATTGTCCTTATTTGTAAAAAGAATTTGCTCCCACATAACAGGAGAGGAAGATGCAATTCTTGTGATGTCCTTAAAACCGCCTGCAGCAATTTTTTTCATTGTGCCGTCAGGAAAATCAGACTGAGCAACGAGATTTACTAAGGATGATGCAATCACGTGCGGTACATGGCTGATTGCGGCAACTGCATAGTCGTGGTTTTTATAGTCAAGTACAAGCGGAATAGCTGCCTGATCAGCGGCAAATTGAATCATTGTGTCGAGCTGATCTTGCGTTGTCTTTGAAGTCGGCGTGATTACATAATATGCATTCTCCAAAAGAGAAGCCTTTGAGCATGCATATCCAGTGCGCTCAGAGCCTGCCATTGGATGTCCGCCGACAAAGCAGTCCTCCATGTCAAGTGCGATTACCGTCTCGTGAATAGCTGTTTTTGTACTGCCAACATCAGTCACAAAGCAGCCAGGCTTTATAAATGGCCGAATAGCCTTTAAATATGATTCATTAAAAGAAACGGGAGTGCAAAGGATGATCATGTCACATGCGCGAAGTGTCTCATCTACACCATCTAAAATTATGTCAACAATGCCGTCAGCCTTTGCCTCTTCAAGCGTGCTGCGTGTTCTCATATAAGCCATAATTACGGTATCAGGGTGAACCTGCTTTATTTTGCGGGCAATTGAACCGCCAATCAGTCCAAGTCCGATAAAACCTATTGTATTAAGCTTCATAATTTTGCCTTTCCGTGCTCCGGCAGTGTAGGAAAACCGGAGTGTCTGAACGTATTGTAGCGAAAGTGGAGTGGAAAGTCAAGCTTTTTCACTTTAAAGCGCGAAATATAGTTCCAATGACGAAATCATTGCACCGAATGGCTTTCGTAACATGAATTGTAATAAAAACCATATCAAAAATGTGAAAAAATAGTTGCAATTATTTGAAATATTTTATATAATATATCTATCAGATTTCAAGAGGTCTCGAAATTGTATACTGCAAAAGAGACAAAATAAACTTGGAAAGCAAAGAAAGATTGGAGGACGTGACTTATGAAGGTTTATGAAACTGGAAACATCCGCAACGTTGTAGTAATGGGACATGGCGGATGTGGTAAGACAACACTTGTTGAGGCTATTGCCTACCAGACCGGTATTACAGCTAGGATGGGAAAGGTGACGGACGGAAACACCATCAGCGATTATGATAAGGAAGAGCAGAAGCGTCAGTTTTCCATTTCGACCAGCGTAGTTCCGGTCGAGTTCGAGGACATCAAGATCAATTTCTTAGATACACCTGGATATTTTGACTTCGTAGGAGAAGTAGAGGAGGCTTGCCACGCAGCAGGTGCCGCTGTTATCGTGATCAACGGCAAATCTGGCGTAGAGGTTGGTACATTAAAGGCATGGGAGCTTTGCGAAAAGTATAAGCTGCCGAGACTGTTTTTTGTAACGGGCATGGATGATGATCAGGCCAGCTATCGTAAGATCGTTCTTGAGTTAAATGATCGTTTTGGACGTAAGGTAGCACCGTTCCATGTGCCGATCCGTGAGAATGAAAAGTTCGTCGGCTTTGTAAATGTTGTAAAGATGAAGGGCCGCCGTTTTATCAATGATACAAGCGAATATGAAGAGTGCGATATTCCTGATTATATGGATAAGCACTTAAACATCAGCCGTGATGCACTTGTTGAGGCTGTTGCTGATACAAGCGAGGAGCTGATGGAGCGTTATTTTGCAGGTGAAGAGTTTACTTATGAGGAAGTTTCTACTGCACTTAGAACTCACGTTATGGACTGTCAGATCGTTCCTGTATTAGTTGGATCAGGTATTCATAATCAGGGTACCAGTATGCTGATGAACGTAATTAAGAAATATTTCCCATCACCTGAATATACAATAAACCATGGAAAGGAAACATCTACTGGAGAGCTTGTAATGGTAAAGTGTGATCAGAACAAGCATCTGTCTGCAAAGGTATTTAAGACTGTAGTAGATCCGTTTATCGGAAAGTATTCCTTAATTAAAGTTGTAACAGGTACATTAAAGGCCGGTGATAGCATTTATAATGTAAATAAGGGAACAGAAGATCGTGCGTCTAAGCTGTATTTGCTTCGCGGCAAAGAAACCATTGAGGTTCCAGAGCTTCGCGCAGGAGATATTGGTGCACTGGCAAAGATCGAAAAGATCTCCACAGGTGATACCATTTCCACAAAGGGTGCAACACTTATTTATGATGGACCGCAGGTAAGTAAGCCATATACATGCAAGGCATACCGTGCAAAGAATAAGTCAGATGAAGATAAGATCAATGGTGCACTTGCACGTATGGTAGAGGAAGATCAGACACTTCGTCTTGAGAACGATGTGGAAAATCACCAGACACTGATTTATGGCATCGGTGATCAGCAGCTTGATGTTGTTGCAAGCCGTATTCTGAATCGTTATAAGGTTGAGATCGAGCTGTATCGCCCGAAGGTAGCATACCGCGAAACACTTAGAAAGAAAGTTCAGGTACAGGGTAAGTATAAGAAGCAGACAGGCGGAAGCGGACAGTACGGCGATGTTCATATGGTATTTGAGCCATCAGGTGATCTTGATACACCATACGTATTCGAAGAGAAGGTAGTAGGAGGCGCTGTTCCGAAGAACTACTTCCCGGCAGTTGAAAAGGGTATTCAGGAGTCTGTATTAAAGGGTACACTCGCAGGTTATCCAGTAGTTGGCTTAAAAGCAACACTTGTTGATGGTTCCTATCATCCGGTAGACTCTTCAGAGCTTGCATTCAAGATGGCTGCAATTCTTGCTTACAAGAAGGGCTTTGCAGAGGCAAATCCAACGATCTTAGAGCCAATCGTATCAGTTTCCATCACCGTTCCGGATGAACTTGTCGGTGATGTTATGGGTGACTTAAATAAGCGCCGCGGCAGAGTACTTGGTATGGATCATGTAGCAGGCGGCAAGCAGATGGTAACAGCAGATGTGCCAATGGCAGAGATGTATGGTTACTCCACCGATCTTCGTGCAATGTCAGGTGGTATGGGCGAGTTCTCCTACGAGTTTGCAAGATACGAGCAGGCACCTCAGGATGTCCAGAAGAAGATTATTGAGGCAGCTGAGAAGGAAGAACAATAATGTTACAGTTTACGGTGTAGTTAATGATTATGGCAAATCCCGAAGGTGAATGGATTTCACGAGCCGGACACTTGAAGCAGGTCTTTCAAAGTAATGTATAATAAGAATGAACATAACAGGAGCCTGCGGAGTTTGGTCCGGCGACGAAACCATTACACCGAAGGGATTTCGTAACCTAACTTCGTGAACAACAATCTAACATTAAGAGTTTTGAAAGAAAGAGGGGGTTGACAAGCCCCCTTTTTCTATGGTATTGTAAAAAAGTGAAAAAAATGCAATGACAAGGAATAGTAAGCAGGGGAGAGCTTCAGAGAGTTGCCGGTAGGTGAAAGGCAGCAGCTTATAACTGTCGAACTGACCTTAGAGCACCGGCAGGGAAACGTCATTATATAAAGACGGAGTAGTTGGCGGCGGGTATTCCCGTTATAGAAGATCGAGGGCAAGGCAGATGGTTGCCTTGAAATAGAGTGGTACCGCGAAGTCTTTTCGTCTCTATACAAAGAGAAAGAAAGGGCTCTTTTTTTTCATAAGAAGAGACCCGGAAAGGAAACACAAAACACAATGAACAAGAATTACGATCCAAAAGAAATTGAATCAAAATGGCAGAAGGTCTGGATGGATGAGAAGGCATTTGCCGCAACAGATGACTACACCAAGCCAAAGTATTATGCGCTGGTTGAGTTCCCATATCCGTCAGGACAGGGACTTCATGTAGGTCATCCGCGTCCATACACAGCACTTGATATTGTTGCCAGAAAGAGAAGATTACAGGGCTACAACGTACTGTATCCAATGGGATGGGATGCATTTGGTCTTCCAACAGAAAACTACGCAATTAAGAATCATATTCACCCGAAGATCGTTACAAAGAATAATGTAGCTCGTTTCAAAAATCAGCTGCAGTCTTTAGGTTATTCCTTCGATTGGGACAGAGAGATTAACACAACTGATCCGAATTACTATCACTGGACACAGTGGATCTTCTTAAAGCTGTACAAAGCAGGCTTGGCATATAAGTCAGAGATGCCTGTTAACTGGTGTACTTCCTGTAAGGTAGGTCTTGCAAATGAGGAGGTTGTAAACGGTGTATGTGAGCGCTGCGGAAGCCCTGTTGTTCGTAAGATGAAGAGCCAGTGGATGTTAAAGATTACCGAATATGCAGATAAGCTGATCGATGGTCTTGACAGCGTTGATTATGTTGAGAAGGTAAAGGTTTCTCAGAAAAACTGGATTGGCCGTTCAAATGGTGCAGAGGTTGATTTCTCAATCGCTGGTGCAGATGATAAGCTTCGCATCTATACAACACGCCCGGATACTTTATTTGGTGTAACATACATGGTAGTATCCCCGGAGCATCCATATCTTGATAAGTATAAGGATCAGATTTCCAACTGGGATGAGATTGTTGCATACCGTGAGGAAGCAGCAAAGAAGTCTGACTTCGAGCGTTCTGAGCTGGCAAAGGATAAGACCGGTGTTGAGATCAAGGGCTTAAAGGCAGTTAATCCGGTAAATAAAAAAGAAATCCCGATCTGGGTTTCTGATTATGTACTGATGAGCTATGGTACTGGTGCAATAATGGCAGTTCCGGCTCATGATGAGAGAGACTGGGCATTTGCAAAGAAGTTTAACCTTCCAATCGTTGAGGTTGTAGCAGGCGGAGATGTTCAGAATGCTGCATTTACTGATGTTCAGACAGGAACACTTGTAAACTCAGGATTCCTTGATGGACTTGAGGTTGCTGATGCAAAGAAGAAGATCATTGAGTATCTTGAAGAGAATAAGATTGGTACACCAAAGAAAAACTATAAGTTAAGAGACTGGGTATTCTCAAGACAGCGTTATTGGGGTGAGCCGATCCCGATCGTAAAGTGCGAAAAGTGTGGATATGTTCCGTTATCAGAGGACGAGCTGCCGCTGGAGCTTCCAGATGTAGAAAGCTATATGCCGACTGATAATGGTGAATCTCCATTAGCTGCTATGACTGATTGGGTTAATACAACATGTCCGTGCTGCGGCGGTCCGGCAAAGAGAGAGACTGATACTATGCCTCAGTGGGCAGGTTCATCATGGTATTTCTTACGCTATACTGATCCGCACAATAACGATGCACTGGCAAGCAAGGAAGCTATGAAGTATTGGCTGCCGGTAGACTGGTACAATGGCGGTATGGAGCATACTACACTTCATCTTCTGTATTCTCGTTTCTGGCATCGTTTCCTGTATGATCAGGGTGTTGTTCCGTGTCCGGAACCGTATCAGAAGAGAACTTCTCACGGAATGATTCTTGGTGAGAACGGTGAGAAGATGTCTAAGTCACGTGGAAATGTTATCAACCCGGATGATATTGTAAACGAGTTTGGTGCAGATACACTTCGTACTTATGAGATGTTTATCGGTGCATTTGAGCTTGCAGCAAGCTGGAGCAACGAGGGCGTAAAGGGATGCCGTCGTTTCTTAGAGCGTGTATGGAAGCTGCAGGATATGCTGACTGATGAGGAAGGTTTCTCTAAGGATATGGAAACTAAGATGCATCAGACTATGAAGAAGGTTTCCTCAGACTTTGAGACATTAAAGTACAATACAGCAATCGCTGCAATGATGGCACTTTTAAATGATTTCTACAAGAAGGGCAGCATCACAAAGGGCGAGTTAAAGACATTCTTAATTCTGTTAAATCCAGTTGCACCTCATATCACAGAAGAAATGTGGGCAGACTGCGGTTTTGGCGGACGTCTGTATCAGCAGGCTTGGCCAGAGTATGATGAGGCAAAGACTGTTGAAAATACAGTAGAGATTGCCGTTCAGATTAACGGAAAGACAAAGGGTACTGTTTCTATCGCAAGAGATTGTGATAAGGATACTGCTATTGCAGCAGGAAAAGAAGTAATCAAGGATAAGCTGACTGGAAATATTATCAAAGAGATTTATGTTCCAGGAAGAATTATCAACATCGTTATGAAATAATGTGAAATAAAGCCGCAGCATACAGTCGCATAATGCGGCAGTGCTGCGGCTTTGACAATTTTTGAAACGAGTATTGTGATTTTCAGGTCTATACGCAGAATGCAATTTTGCATGGTTTTGAGTATTTACCAGATTTCGGAAAAGAGGTTTCTATGAAGATTTGCAAAAGGATAAAAGCAACAGTTTTGTCATTGTGTCTGATAATTGGTATGTGTGCAGCTTCACTTCCACAGACTGTTCATGCTGAGTATGGCGATAATGCATATGCGTTCATGAAGCAGCTGCAGTCTAATTATCCATATCGTCAGGTCAATTCATCAAACGGAATGCTGTCAGGAGCTGAGGAATGGTTAAAGGCACAGATTATTACGATGGGCTATGAGTATATGGCACAGCCGTTTACCATGACATCAGCTGATGGTGTGACACCATGCTATGGAGAAAATCTTATTTTTTCAAAGCAGGGAGCAAGTGATCGTGTTATTGTAGTCGGTGCGCATTATGACTGTGTGGAGCAGACTTTTGGTACTGATGATAATGCATCGGGAGTCGGCGTACTGTTAGAGCTTGCAAGTATTTACAGCACAAAAGAATCTCCGTATACTATTCGCTTCATCCTATTTTCAGCAGAGGAGCCGGGTTGTCTTGGCAGTCAGTATTATGTAGATAATCTTAGTCAGGAAGAGCGCGACCGCATTGCATGTATGATAAATATTGATACGATTGCGGCTGGCGACAATATGTATCTCTATGGAGGTACAGTGGATGACAGTGGAAGCATTGTTCAGGATTGGGCTGTTTATCAGGCACAGTCAGCAGCAGATCTTCTTGGTCTTGATATGTCTTTCCATCCAGATGTAAACGACAGTTTCCCGACACCTACAAAAGCAACAGCGAGTGATCAGATGCCATTTGCTAATGTAGGTATTCCTTATATCTATTGCGAAGCTTCAAACTGGAATGGTGAGCCGTACACAAATTTCTATCAGACAAGCAATTCGGCCGTTAATGGCGGTACTATTATGCATAAGGCTGAGTATGATAATCTGACATTTATTGAGAATACGTTTGGAACGCGTGCATATGAGCACCTTCAGGCATATGCTAAATTGCTCGATTATCTGCTTGAGAATATGAAGGAGGGCGAGTACGCAACTGGCTATACCTTCGAGGATACTAATACAAAGGCAACTACAACTAGTTCCGTTTATTTAAGAGAGAGACCGACACAGTACAGTCCGTCAGTTACATTGCTGGATGCAGACACTGAGGTTACTGTGACAGGTTATCATGCAAGCTGGTGCCGTGTCGAAGCAGATGGTCAGGAAGGCTATATTAAGACTGATTATCTGACAATGGAAGATGAAATTGCTTCTAAAGAGGACGAATCGTCAGAAGAAGAGTCTGAGAATGCCTCTGAAGAAGCATCAAAAGAATATGAAAGCAGTATGTCAGAGGAGTCATCATCTGAGGCTGCTGAAAATGAATCAGAAGAAGCTGTTTCAGAGAGTGAATCTTCCTCAAATGAAGCCTCCAAGAATGAAACCGTTTCTGAGGCGGCGTCAAGTGAGAAAGAAACAGATGGGGCTTTGAGCCAGAGTGCTTCCAGTCAGAATGCATCTGCACCTGAAGCTGACAGCCAGAATACAGTTGAAAAGATTATTGACCAGTTAAAAAATGATCCGTATACACTTCGTATTGTACTGATTGCTGCTATCATAATTATTGGCATATGGCTGTGTGTATTTATTGCACTTCGCCGCAAGAAGAATGCGCAAAAAAATGAAGATTCAAATGGAGCATCAAATAGTTCTGAGGAAACATTAAAGAAAGCGAAACGGGCAGATATGTCTGATTCAAAAGATTCAGATAATGGCTTTGCAGATCCGGATAAAAATAAAGACGAAAAATAAAAATATCGCTGTATAAAAAATAAGAGACAGGAATGACGCAAATATTCCTGTCTCTTTTTGCATGCGTATATATCAAGTATTAGATTGAGGAGGAGGTGTCTTTTTGCTTTGCTTTGCCAGCATTTTGGAAAGTTGATGCAAAAGCTCCACTCTTTTTTTCTCCTTTGGAGAAAGATTTTTTGTCAGCTGTGATACTAGTGCATCTGTTTCTTCATCGCTAAAGCTCATATGCTTTCCAGCGATTTGGCGATTGATGTTAAGAAGAAATGGAAGCAGCTCATTTTGATTTTTGCCGGCTGCATCACTGACGATTTGTTTAATAAACTGAGCTTTTTCAGGGGACATATTGTCAAATGGTGTTGTCATCGTGCTTGGCGCCTCCTTCTGATTCATATTCGCGATAAAGTCGTGCCATCTGGGCAAGATTTGTTACCATGTCAAGCGTTTCAAGCTCCTTAGGCGTGCAGTATTCGCGGATTGACTGAGATAAACCTGTGAGCGGATCCTGGTCATCCTTACTGCAGGCCTCAAGAGATTCTTCTTCCTCATCAAGCCTGTGCATTGCCTGCTGAAGCTCAAACATGCGCACACAGATACGGCAGGCTTCCCGAAGCGGCGAGTGCATGTACGGCAAAGAGGCTTTTAAAATCTGAATGTGGCGCTTTTGCTGCATAAGGCACCTCTTCGATTTTCTTTTTTCTTTAATGGAGTATATGCGGACAACATGTTTGTTAGTACATAAGTTATAGTAAGCAGATGACAAGAAGGAGCGACATATGCTTATTATAGAGAAGAATGCAGTTTATGAGGTGGATTGTGAGTGTCTTCAGAAAAAACGGGGGCGCTATGCCAATTTAACATGTGAGGAGCGACAGATTGAAAAAGAACAGATTATTGTGCCAACAGGCGGCGTATGCAAAGAATCACTTTCTTATACAGGAAAAGGCGTAACGGTAGCCATTTTGGATACAGGCCTATATCCGCATCCTGATTTTAAAGATCGTATTGTGGGTTGGTATGATGCGATAGGACATGAGGCGTATCCGGTCGATCCAAACGGACATGGAACACAGGAAGGAGGAAATTAGTGTTGCTTTTTTTACAAAGGTGTGCTATTCTGTCTATAACAGATGCCTACAAAGGTTTAGAACAACGAGGTGTGGGGAATGAATATGATAATTAAGAAGGAAGCAGCGACACTTGAAAGAACATCTGCGAATGAAGGAGTGCAGCTGCAGTCGCTGACATTAAGCGAAGGTACTATCCGTTTTGAGCCGGATGTAACTGATTACAATGTAACGGTTGCAGAGGATGTGACGAGGATTTTGGTAAAAGGCGTTACAAGCGATGAGAACAGCTTTTATACGGTAAGCGGAAATACGAATCTTGTGAAAGGAAAAAACGAGATTGTTGTTACTGTTACCGATAAGGATGGCAACATCGGACATTACTACATTCATGTGCAGGTGGGAGAGCAAAAAGAGCAGACATCACAAAGTGATTCCCAGTCACAGACAAATCAGGCAGCTCAAAGTGTTTCTGAGTCAGTGGCTAAGCCGGGTGATGAAAATGAGCTTCTTTCAAACACCGTTAATGAATTTCAGACTTTTGCAGAAACTGTTACCTCAGGAAATCTTCAATATGTCACATATGGCGTGCTAGGATGCGGTGCACTGGCAGTTGTTTTGTGGATTGCAGTCTTTATTAGAAGAGCAGCGGCAAAACGGCGCTACAAAAAGGAAAGAAATGAGCGCAAGGCCCGCAGAAAAGAACAGGAAAAACAGTGGGAGCTTGCCCAGACGCAGCAGGATATTCTCTTAAAGCAGGTTGATGAGCTGCTTGAGAAGAAAAAAACGCAGAATACACGAGGACCAAAAGTGCATGACGAAGAGCCAGAGGACTTTGATTATGACGAAGGCTATACAGATGATGAAGACGATTACGGCGATTATGATGAAGAACAAGAGGCCGAGCTGGATCGTTGGTTAGCCGGACTGGATGATGGCCAGGACGAGGACAGGTGATTAGATGATAATAAAGATAGATTTTAACAGTGATGAAGCAATTTATATGCAGATTACTAACCAGATTATTATGGGTATCGCAAAGCGGCAGATCTGTGATGGAGATCAGCTGCCTTCCATACGAAATATGGCAGATGAGATCGGCATAAATATGCACACTGTCAATAAAGCATACACAGTACTCAGACAGGCAGGTTATGTAAAGTTAGATCGCAGAAGAGGTGCTATTGTCAGTGTAGATGTTGATAAAATTGAGGCAATCGAAGAAATTCGAAGAGAATTGTCTGTCACACTGGCGAAGGCAGGCTGCATGCATATATCAAAAGAAGAGATCCACGAGCTGGTGGATGAGATTTACAACAAACATTTGTCAGATGTTCAAAATTAAATTTGTTTTGGACGAAAACAGTTATTTTTGTGAGGAGGAATAACTATGCTTTGTGAGCAATGCAGGATGAGGGAAGCCAGCATTGTCATCCGGGAAGTAGTAAACGGGACTGTGACGGAGCGCAACTTGTGCAGTGAATGTGCATCTCAGTCTGATCTGGGCGGAATCCTTATGGATTCTTCAAGCCCATTTGCAAAACTTTTGTCAGGAATCCTTGGAATCAGCGATTCCAGACGCAGCGAGGAGGAGGACGCATCTAAGCTGTCCTGTCCGACTTGTGGGATGACATACAAAGAATTTGTTCAGGACGGACGCTTTGGCTGTGCGGACTGTTACAATACATTCGGGCTTTTAATAAATAACAGCATTAAAAAGATACAGGGAAATAATTCTCATACCGGAAAGAAACCGCGCTTTTTGGGTGATAAAAAGATTCATGCAGATATGGTAGCTGATGCCAAGAAGCGTCAGAGCTTGCAGGAGCAGCTTGAGATTTGTCAGGCAAAGCAAAAGGAAGCTGTTTTGGAGGAAGATTACGAAAAGGCAGCCTACTACCGTGATGAGATCAAAAAGATTAAGGAAAGGATTCAGGCCGGTGATGAAGTGGTATGAGGAGAAGGATGCGGAAAATGATGTAATCGTTGCAAGCAGAATCCGTCTGCTTCGCAACCTGCGTGATTACAAATTTCCGTGGAAATTAGAGGAAGAGGATGCAAAAAGGCTGACGAAGGAGCTTGAAGAAAAGCTTTGTGGAATCGGCAGCCTTGATGGAAGAAGTTACCAGACATGGGATCTTTTAACGATGACGCAGACAAAAAGAAATGCCCTTCGTGAACGGCGCATGATTAGCCGCCGTGCAGCAAAGGAGCCAGGATATGCAGGACTTATTTGTTCAGCAGATGATGCCGTGAGTCTGACAATCAATTGTGAGGATCACCTTCGGATGCAGATAAGTCATGCAGGTTCACAGCTTCGCCAGTCATGGAAGGAGATGGATAAGATCGATGATTATATAAATGAGTTGTATCCATATGCGTTTGATGATCAGGTTGGTTATCTTACGACATATCCTACTAATATAGGAACTGGCATGAGAGCATATCTTGTGCTTCATCTGGCACTTCTTGATTCTGTCAGCCGTTTTGATGATATGGTTGACGAGATTGGGCGTTTTGGATTAAAATTAAAGCCAGCTTTTTCAAGTGACAGACAGTTAAATGGAAATATGTATGTGCTGTACAATGAAAAGACACTTGGAACAAGCGAGGAGGAAATTTTAGAGCTTCTTGATAAAGTAGGCGGTCAGCTTGCCAGTCAGGAGCGAACACTTCGCGATAATTCCATTGAACAGCATAGGCTTGAGGTGGAGGATATCTGCTATAAGGCATATGGTACGATTCGTTATTCAAAGCTCATGACATTGAAGATGGGCATGCATCTTGTATCACAGCTTCGCTGGGGACAGGAAAAACAAATTATTAGATTCAAGGAATATTGCAATTTTTATGAAATTATGATGGGAATGCAGGAGGCAAATCTGACAGCACAAAATAAGACGACAGGTGTATCAAAGCAAAATCAGCTACGTGCAGATTATCTTAGAAGCTGTCTGCCAGAGCTTGTGCAGCCGTAACTCATCACATATGGAGGAAAAACACTTATGTTTGAACGATTTACAAATCGGGCACAGGAAGTTATAGGTGAGGCAAAGAAAGCCGCTGCGCAGCTAGAGCAAAATTATATCGGAACTGAGCACCTTCTTCTTGGCCTTGTGCGTGTTTCGGACAGCGTGGCAAGTAAGCTTTTGCAGGAACAGGGCGTTACAGAGGAGCGTCTTGAGGAATTGATTTCATCGCTCATTACACCGACGGGTTCCGTCAGTGTGCGTGAACCAGATGGATTTTCACCGGAAGCATACCGCGTAATCCAAAGCAGCTACTTAGAGGCAAAGCGCTTTCATTCCAGTTTGGTTGGAACAGAGCATATTTTAATCTCAATGCTCAAAAGCTTCGACTGTGCCGGAACAAAGCTTTTGAATACAATGAAAGTAAATATTCGTCAGCTTTATATAGAGCTTGTATCTGCAAAGGATGGCGATGTGGCAGCGGCAAGGGAAGATGTGGAATCACTTCAGTATACAAGAAATGCAGAAAGTAAAACACCGCTTCTTGATCAGTATAGTACAGATCTGACAGAGCTTGCTAAAGAAGGAAGGATTGACCCGGTTATCGGCCGTGAGCAGGAGATTAATCGTGTGATCCAGATTTTAAGCAGACGTACAAAAAATAATCCTTGTCTGATCGGTGAACCTGGTGTTGGAAAAACTGCGATTGCAGAAGGTCTGGCAAGCCGTATCTATGAGGGAAATGTGCCAGATACTATTTCTGGAAAACGTGTGGTGACACTCGATATGGCTGGCATGGTAGCCGGTTCAAAGTATCGCGGTGAGTTTGAAGAGCGCATGAAAAATGTGATCAATGAAGTGCGAAACGATGGTCAGACACTTCTATTTATTGATGAGCTCCATACATTAGTCGATGCAGGCGGCGCAGATGGAGCTATGAATGCTTCTAATATTTTAAAGCCATGCCTTGCAAGAGGTGAGCTTCAGATTGTCGGAGCAACTACTATTGATGAGTACAGAAAGCACATCGAAAAGGATGCTGCTCTTGAGAGAAGATTTCAGCCTGTTATGGTAGAGGAGCCTTCTGAGGATGAGACAGTTGCTATTTTGAAGGGTCTTCGCCATGTTTACGAGGAGCATCACAGAGTTAAGATTACAGATGCAGCATTAGAGGCGGCTGTTAAGCTTTCATCACGCTACATCAATGATCGTTTCTTGCCGGATAAGGCGATTGATCTTGTCGATGAGGCTGCTTCTAAGGTTCGATTAACAGCATTTGTTGCGCCAGAGGCAGTATCAAAGCTTAAAAAAGATATTGAAAGCTTAAATCAGGAAAAGGAAAGTGCAATTCAGGAAGAAGCATTCGAGAAAGCTGGAGAGATCAAGAAAAAACAGGATAGAAAACAGGCACAGATCAATCGTCTGATGGAAAAGTGGGAGCAGGAAAAGGAAAATACGCGCTTACAGGTAACAGAGCATGAGATTGCAGATGTTGTTTCTACCTGGACAAAGATTCCGGTTCGCTCACTCGAAGAGGGTGAGGCAAAGCGTTTGATGAATCTTGAAAATGTGCTTCATGAACGCGTTGTCGGACAGCAGGAAGCTGTAACTGCTATTTCTAAGGCAATTCGCAGAGGACGTGTCGGCTTAAAGGATCCAAAGCGTCCAATCGGTTCTTTCTTGTTTTTAGGTCCAACAGGTGTTGGAAAAACAGAGCTGTCAAAGGCACTTGCTCAGGCAATGTTTGGAACAGAAAATGCAATTATACGTGTTGATATGTCCGAATATATGGAAAAGCACAGCGTCAGCAAGCTCATTGGTTCACCGCCAGGATATGTAGGATACGAAGAGGGTGGTCAGCTCTCAGAGCGTATTCGCCGCAATCCATATAGTGTACTTCTTTTTGATGAGATTGAAAAAGCACATCCAGATGTATTTAACATTCTGCTTCAGGTGCTTGATGATGGACAGATTACAGATGCGCATGGCAGAAAAGTCAGCTTCAAAAATACAGTGATCATCATGACCTCTAACTGCGGTGCTGCCAATATTATGTCACCAAAGCGTTTAGGATTCGGTGCGTCATCTGATGCAAAGGCAAACTACGAGCAGATGAAGGCAAAGGTTATGGAGGATGTTAAGCAAAGCTTCAAACCGGAATTTTTAAATCGTATTGATGAGATCATTGTATTCCATCCGCTGTATAAGGAGGATATGAAAGCTATTCTTGATATCATGCTTCGTTCAGTCACATCAAGAGTAATGGAAAACATGGAACTCAAGCTTAAGGTGACAGATGAAGCACAGGACTATTTGATTGACAAGGGCTTTGATGAAAAATATGGTGCACGTCCGCTTAGAAGAGCTCTCCAGACATACCTTGAGGACTCAATGGCAGAGGAAATACTAGAGGGACGTATAGAGCGCGGTGACAGCGTAACAGTTGAAAAGGGTGAGAATGGACTGAAATTTTCTGTGCGCCATAAAAGAAAAACGCCTGTAAAAAAGGCTGAATAAAGTTTAATTTTTGGTTGGAAAATCAAATTTGATATGCTATACTGAAATAGCGATAGGCGGTTCGCCTGTGGGGTGGGCCGCAAATAGTATACGATGCAATGCAGTAGCAAAAATCAGGAGGAAACAGTAATGGCAGGAATTAAGGAATTAATCCGCACTGAGGAAGACAATACATTAAGCTTTGGAAATTATGATCTTCCGACAAAAGGTAAGGTTTCGGATTATGTATTTGACGGAGATGTATATAAGGTAAAGACTTTCCATGATATCACCAGATTAGAGAAAAACGAGACATTTGCCTATGAGTCAACACCGGGAACCGTAGTTACCGATTATAAGGAGACTGAGGATACATTGTCCTTTATCGTAAATGGTTTCCAGGATACACAGATCATCGTTGCAGTAGAGGATGACACTGAGTATCAGGTAAGTGTGGATGATGCCGTAATTGAAAATTATGAGACTAACCTTTCCGGAAAGATCGTAATCTCACTTGAGCTTGAGCCGGGATGTGTAAAGAAGGTTCAGATTTGCAAGAAATAATGAACTCGCTCATATAGTTCATACATAGCCCAATATGGCAAATCATGGGGACGGGATTTGTGGCTGCTTGAGGCCAGATCCCTGTCCTCTTTTTTTAGGAGGAATGATGAAGGCAAAACAAACCGCTTTTTTTTGCAAAGAATGCGGATATGAGTCCGCAAAATGGATGGGGCAGTGTCCGGGATGCCGCCAGTGGAATACTTTTGTTGAAGAGCCTACGGCAGGAAGTTTTGCCACAACAAAATCAGGCGGCGCGAAAAAGCAGGGACTAGAAGCATCAAAGCCGCTTCGTCTTGAAGAGATAAGTACAGATGAGGAAGACAGAAGCAGTACAGGGCTTCATGAGCTGGATCGTGTTTTGGGCGGTGGTCTTGTTACAGGTTCTTTAATTCTTGTTGGCGGTGATCCTGGTATTGGAAAGTCAACGCTTCTTTTGCAGGTATGCCGAAATCTTGCTGTATCTGGCAAAAAGGTACTGTATGTGTCAGGTGAGGAATCTGCCCGTCAGGTAAAGATGCGTGCGGATCGTCTTGGCGGTTTTTCGGGTGAGTTATTGCTGCTATCGGAGACAAATCTTGAAAAAATTGATAATACGATCACAAAGGAAATGCCGCAGGTAGTAGTGATTGATTCTATTCAGACTATGTATCGCGAAGATATCTCATCAGCGCCGGGAAGTGTCAGTCAGGTAAGGGAATGTACTAATACGCTTATGCAGATTGCAAAGGGCAGGAGCATCACGATTTTTCTTGTCGGCCATGTGACAAAGGAAGGTGTAGTTGCAGGTCCGAGAGTGCTTGAGCATATGGTGGATACAGTGCTTTATTTTGAGGGAGACCGCAGTGCAATGTACCGTATTCTTCGTGCAGTAAAGAATCGTTTTGGTGCGACAAATGAGATGGGTGTATTTGAAATGGTGCAGTCAGGCTTAAAGGAAGTTGCAAATCCCTCTGCTTACCTGCTTGAAGGAAGAAGCCTCGACAGCAGTGGAACGGTCACGGCCTGTCTTATGGAAGGAACGCGCCCAATTATGCTTGAGGTGCAGGCACTAGTCTGCCGGACAAGCTTTGGATTGCCAAGACGTACGAGTGCCGGAATTGATGGAAATCGTGTAAATTTATTGATTGCTGTTTTGGAAAAACGAATGGGTATGGCACTATCTTCATGTGATGCGTACGTAAATGTCACGGGAGGAATAAAGATTAGTGAACCTGCGTTAGATTTGGCAGTCGTCATGGCAATTGCAGGAAGCTTTCGTGATCGCGTGATTGATGCGCACACTGTTATTTTTGGAGAAGTCGGACTGGCAGGAGAGATTCGTGGTGTAAGTATGGTGCAGCAGCGAATCAACGAAGCTGCAAGACTTGGTTTTACCTGCTGTATTCTTCCAAAGATCAGTGCGAAGGATATCACCATCCCAGAAGGGATGAAGTGCATTCCGGTGGCGACCGTCAGGGAAGCCGCGGGGCTAATTGAGAAGATGCAGGGGGCGTGAAGCCACAAAGATGATTAAAAGATGATTATAAGGAGGATAAGAGATTGATTCGATATAAGATAGACATATCGCAAAAAGAATGTGATGCGTTAATTGAAATGCAACTAAAGCATTCTGTAAGTCGTGGAATACAAAATTTCTTCAGAATCGTGCTGGCTATTTTGGCAATTGCGTTGCTGTATTGTACATTTTTTCTCCGACAAACCACGGAATCTAAAATTTTGGGAATCGTAAGCGCTGCCTTTTTTCTATGGTTTGCTACAGTAGGAATGATTGCTTATCAGAAATTTCTTTTAAAGAAAGTACAGAATAAATTGGATAAGCGAGCAACATTCGGTGAACGAGAATATGGATTTGATCAAGATGGTGTTATTGTGTGGACTGATTTCAGCTATAGCGAATTACAATGGGAGGCATTTAAAAATTGGGGAATATTTAAAGATTACATTTATTTGACAACGATTGCCGAACAAAGGATTCTTGTGAGGAAGGATGAATTGTCAGAAGAAGATCGGGAAGAATTATTTGATCTTTTAAATGCGAATGTAAAACGAGAAGAAAAGTGATGAAGAAATCTACGAGGGGCGCTTCGACGGCTGTGTCAGCGTCCCTTGTTTATTTTTATACAACAAAAAAGACATCCATAATGGATGTCTCTCAAGCAGGGGTAACAGGATTCGAACCCGTATTTACGGTTTTGGAGACCGTTGCTCTACCATTGAACTATACCCCTTTATGTTTGTCAGCTTTTGTAACCGACTTCTATATACTATCATATGAATATTAATTTGTCAACACTTTTTTTGAAAAAATTCCGAAAATTGATAAAATGTGCTACAGTTCACTCGCCATGCTAGATCTGGACCAATTTCATGCTTGCATAGAAATTTGACAGATCAGCAGGACGAAGTGGACGCCCAGTGAACTGTAACGAAACTGGTTCAGCGACGGTTACAGTTCATGGATAATCCATATTGCGGCAAAGCCCGAAGGTGAATGGATTTCACGAGCCGGACACTTGGAGCAGGTCTTTCAAAGTAATGTATGATAAGAAAGAACATAAAAGGAACCTGCGGAGTTTGGTCCGGCGACGAAACCATTACACCGAAGGGCTTTCGTAACCTGACGCGTGAACTGTAAGAAAATGGTAAGAACAAAAACTGCGGCATAGTGCTTGCGAAGAAGCATTAAGTGTGGTAAAATTGTTGTGATTCAATTTATGATAAGATTTCAAAGGGGTACAAGCATGAATACACATACAGTTGAAGAATTGTACCGCCTGGCACAGCAGGGAAATACTGAGGCGCTCACGAGGCTTGGTATCTGCTACAAAAATGGAACCGGTACGGCTGTGGATCACAGTGCAGCAGCACAGTGTTTTTACTCAGCAGCGAATGCAGGAAATGCAGAAGCACAGTATCAGCTTGGTATCTGCTATGAGGAAGGCATTGGACTAGAGCAGGATCTGTCTGCTGCCGGATATTGGTTTCAGGAAGCGGCAAGGCGGTTTTACGAAGCTGCCCAGGTTGGAAATCCGCAGGCTCAATATGGACTGGCAAATTGCTATGCAGAGGGCCGAGGAGTGGAAAAGGATGAAGCTGCTGCTGTTTACTGGTATCAGGCATCAGCACAGCAGGACTATGCGGATGCACAGTATAATTTAGGCTATTGCTTTTTATTTGGCATCGGTGTAGAGGCAAATGAAATCGTAGCACTCAAATGGTACAGCAGTGCCGCATCTCACGGTGATCCGCAGATGCAGCATAATCTGGGACTGATTTATAAAAATGGCTATGGCGGAGTAAGCAAAAACTACGGAAAAGCTGCAGAATGGTTTTTTAAAGCTGCCAGACAGGGCTATTCCGAGTCGAAGGTTGAGCTTGCACAGATTTACTTTCGGAATCCGCTGGCGGTAAAAGATATTTCCATTGCTGAGCGTCTGATGACAGAAGCGGCAGAGGAAGGAAATACGCGTGCCCAGGAATATTTGGTGCATTATTATTTTGATCAGGATGCAGCAAAGTATGATTTGAAAAAAGCATGCAGATGGGCATCTGAGTGTGCAGACAGCAGTGATCCAACAGTTGCTGTCGTTCTTGGTATTAGCTTTGCTAATGGCGAGGTGGCCGAGATCGATGAGAAGCAGGCATTTGAGTGGCTGTCAAAAGCAAAGGATCAGGAGAAAAAGTTAAATGGAGAGGCATGTTATTACCTTGGAAAGTTTTATGAGGAAGGTAATGTGACAGAAAAGTCACTTGATGATGCCGAATATTTTTATAAGCTGGCTGTAAGAAAGCACTTTGCAAACGGATCTGAATCGCTCGAAAGAGTCAGAAGAGAAAAAGAAGAAATCAGTAAGGCAGAGGAAGCAAAAGCCCTTCAAGAGCAAAAAGAGGCAGAGGAGCTTAAAAAGCAGGAAGAAGTAAAGCAGCTTTTGAACTTAAAGCCAGAGCAGGCAGAGGGCGATGTAAAATCAGAGGAAGAAGCTAAAGAACCAGAAGGAGCAAAGCCTGAGGAAGCTGCTTTAGAACAAGAAGAAGCAAAATCCGAGGAAGCTGTTTCAGAAACCGAAGAAGTTTCAGAACCAGAAGAGGCAGAATCCGAGGAAGAAGTTTCAGAACCAGAAGAAACAAAACCTGAGGAAGAAGCTTCAGAACCAGAAGAGGCAGAATCCGAGGAAGAAGCTTCAGAACCAGAAGAAGCAAAATCTGAGAAGGAATCTTTAAAAGCTACAAATACAACTGAGACTGCAGAAAACGAAGTGGTATCATCTGAGGAAGTTGAAGAAGAAATTACTTCACAAGAAGTGGAAGTAACGCAGGCACAGCAGGAATCATCTCCACAGATGCAGGCGGATATTGCTTTTGCCCGTTTGTTACAGCAGGCAAAAGAAACTCAAAGTCGTATTCAGAAACTTCCAAAGCAGGAAACTGTAAAGGAAGAAGATCAAAAGACACAGGAAAGTGAATCTTTGCCAAAGGAAGAGGCAAAAGAGACTGAAACTGTTTCTCCAGAGCCAGTTGAAGAAGATTTTGTTTCTGAGATTGAGGAAGCAGAAAGCTCCATTCAAAAAGAAATTGCTGAGGCACAAAAGTTTGAAAAGGAACTTGATGTGCTGCAAAAGAAGATGGCACAGAATGTGCAGGATCTTCAGGAAGAAAAGAATGAAGCAGAAAAAACAAAAGTTTTTGACAAAGCGGATCTTGATCAAATTCAGCAGGTAGAAGCAAATCCTTCTAGCGAAGATACTGAATCGGCAGAGAAATCAGAGAAGGAAGAAGCTGCTATTGAAACTGATGTCGAAACTGATGCTGAAATTAATAATGATATTAAAACTGATATTGCATATGATACAGAGGAATCTGAGAATGTAGACAGTGAGGAAGCTGAAACATTTTTCGAAGAAGAGGAAGAAGACGAAGATGATGAGGAGTGGGAAACCTCCGCGGATAATTTTGTTGCTTCTCTTTTAAAGACGGGTGCAAAGCTTACTAATACATCAGAACCAGTGATTCGCGAAGAGGAAGAGACACCTTCTGAGACAGTTGAATCGGAATCAGAAAATCAAAACATTGAAGATGAATCTGTAGAAACTGATTCTTCAAAAGCATTTTCAGAAGAAACAGAGTCTTCTGAAAATGAGTCTGCAGAAGCAGAGCCTTCAAAAGATGACTCTGCAGAAATAGATGAAGAAGAATCACTTGAAGAAAGTGAAGATGAGTCTTTAACAGATGAAGTCGCAGACTACATAGAAAATTCTGATAATTCTGATGATTCTTATGACGAAGATTCTGATGATGCAGTTGATTCTTATGACGATAATTCAGACGATGCAGCTGATTTAGAAGAAGATTCTAAAGAGGAAGCTGCTAGCGATCTTGTAGAAGAATCATTGAGTGATGAGTATTCACAAGATGAATATTCAGAAGAAGATTACGCGGAAGATGATTATCAAAAAGAGGATGACAGCTTTGAAGATGAAAATGATTCTAAAACAGAGAATCAAAACGAATCCTCAGTAAAGAGCATGCCAAGGGCAACTCTTGTGGATGACTCTGTCTATGAATATGAAAAGGCCATTATCGATGATTTGAAGCAGGAAGATGTCAGCCGATATGTCGATGTGGATGAGGAAACATATGAAGAAGTAAAGAAGAAAAAGCACCACGTCGTACCGATTGTGCTTCTAGTTCTTGTTTCTTCGATTGCGCTTGCCGCAGCGATCCTTGCAGCGACAGGTCATCTTGGAGAGTTTGTAAATGCACTAAACGAGCAGTTTTCAGCTGGAAATCAGCCAGACGTAGACGAGTCTGCAAAGCTTCCAGAAAAATCTTCTGACAAAGCATTAGAAGAGAATACTGAAAAAGAGCATTCATCAGAGGTTAAGTCATCTGAAACACAAACGTCATCTGATACAGCTCCATCATCAAGTGCAGATGATAATTTAGAAAATAATAACGAAAACAATCAAACTTCCCAGAATACAGCAGCTGATACAGCTGCTGTATCTGATAGTGCGGAAATTACTTCAAGTGCAGGCAGTACAGAGCCATCTTCCTTAAAAGAAGAGAGCAGCACACCAGAAAAATCTGTGGATGAAGCAGAAACTGAATCAGAATCAGAGATAGAGTCTCAAACAGAATCTGAGTCTGAGACAGAAACAGAGTCAGATTCTGAAACAGAAACAGAAATTGAGAAAGAGTCTCAAACACAGACAGAATCTGAAACAGAGACAAAGACAGCTTCCACTGAACAAGAGAAAACAAGTCTTGAGCAGACAGAAACAAGCACACAAGATGCTGAAAATAAAACTGAATCAGAGTCAGAATCTGAGACAGAAACTGAGAAAGAGTCTCAAACAGAATCTGAATCTGAGGCAGAAACAGAGAAAGAATCTCAAACAGAATCTGAAGTAGAATCTGAGACAGAAACTGAGATGGAGACAGAAGCAGAATCCGAGTCTGAGGAGGATAATACAAATCCATATCATGAAGCGGCAAAAGCAAAGTATCCAACTTTTTCAAATGAAAGCTATACTCCAATTCCAGAGGTTTCTTCGGGATGTATTTACGCAAAATATACCAATTTTGATGAGGCATTTCAGACACTCTATACTAATCAGAGTGATTTGACAGGAGCAGCACAGGTTGCACTGAATACACCGGGATTTAATATTATTGGTTATCGTGTTTATATGCTTGCTTATCAGGATGGTATTCTGAATGCGTATAGTACACAGCTTGATGGCACAGATCTGCAGCTGAGTGCAGCAAACGTTGGCACAGAAGCATATATCATGAATGGAAGCATTTTCTCAGAAAATCGTGAATATTCAATGACAGGAGATCCTGTAGGAACAGCATATCCGTATATCAAACGTTTCCTTACATTTGGTGAGGATAAGGTTTACTATTTGGATACAGATGGAGACATAACAAGAAGCGATTATCAGCATACAGCTATTCAGCGTCTTGAACTAGGCATTGATGATGGCAATGATGTGGCTTGGGCACAGGTTATGGGACCGTATCTTGTTTATTATGATACAAAGACAGAGCTTATGTACAGCTGCAACTTAGATGTAGGCACGATTGTTTTGCTTGACTTTGATGGAGTCTCAGACCCATCTGGTCTTTGTGGAAATGGAAATTGGGTCTATGGTCTGTATGATGGAAAGCTTGCAAAGGTTCGTCCAAATGGAAGTGAACTTCAAACTATTTATGAGCCGGATGATTCACTAGAGCTTGTCTCAGTGGAGCATGCCATGGAAAATTATATTATTTTGACTGCAAAGAACACTGCAAATATAAAAACGAGTGCAGAAAATAATTCAGCAGATTCTAATGCAGGAATCAAAACGTATTGTTATAACCTGCAAACTGGAGAGATGACTCAGCTTTCAGCCGAATAAAAAGTTTGAGGGCAAGGGTTTTAATGCCCTTGCCCTTTTACTATATAAGCATCAAAAAAGGAGGAATATTTGATGATTTACGACGTATTAGAATATGGTGCGAAGGCAGATGGAGTAACAAATGACGCTGCCGCTATTCAGAAAGCAATTGACGAATGCAGTGCTGCCGGTGGCGGCCAGGTTGTGCTTAGAAGCGGAAGAACATATTATTCAAGCTCCATTATTATAAAGCCATATGTAGATCTTCATTTAGAGAGAGGAAGCGTATTAAAGGCGCATAGCGATCTGACAACTTATTTTCATCCAAATGAGGGTCAGAAGGATAATGGTGTAAAGATTGAGGGAACACCAGTAACATTAAAGCCATCATATGCTTTTATTTATGCGAAGGATGCCGACCATATGGCAATCACAGGAGATGGCGTTATTGACGGAAATGCATTTGCATTTGTAAAGCAGGTAAGCCAGTACTACGTTACAGGCGATTTTTATCCGCGCCCGACTGTCATCTATGTAGAACATTGTAATCATATCAATTTTACAAATATTATTATCAGAAATGTTTCTTTCTGGACTTTGCACACCGCAGGCTGTGATGATGTATTGATTGACCGCATTCGCATTTTAAATGATTTGAATGTTGCAAACTCTGATGGTATTGATCCAGACCATAGCACAAATGTACGCATTATAGGCTGCCATATTGAGTGTGGTGATGATTGTATTTGTCTGAAGAGTTCTGCAGGAAACATGGAATATGGTCCGACAAAAAATGTGCTGATCAGTGATTGTACATTAATTTCCACTTCCGCAGCATTGAAGATCGGAACAGAAGGAACTGGCAATTTTGAAAATCTGACAGTAAATAATTGTATTATCAGCGGCAGTAATCGTGGAATTTCTATTCAGATTCGCGATGGCGGTCATGTAAAAAATGCAATGTTTTCAAATATCATCATCGAGACACGCCGTTTCGCAGATTGCTGGTGGGGCTGCGGTGAGCCAATCAGCATAACAACACATAATCGTGTGCCAGAGAAGCAGTCTGGCCATATTTCAGGAATTACATTCCGCAATATCACCTGCGACTCAGAGAATGGTGTATTTTTATCGGGAAGTGATGGAAACCATATTGAGGATGTGCTATTTGAGGATGTCAAGGTAAAGATTCATTCAAAGAGCAAATGGCCAAAGGGGCTGTATGATTTAAGACCAGGCTTTGGACAGAAGATTGAAGAGATTCCAAGCGCTGGCTTCTATATGAGAAGAGCAGATGGCGTGACTATACGAAATAGCCGTGTTGTTTTCGAAGGCGAAGAGCGCGCCTGCTTTGGAGAGGCAATCCATGCGCAGGATTGTGCAGATCTTGTAATTGAAGGCTTTAAAGGAGAAGCAGCAAGACCAGAGTTAGAAGCAATTGTAATTGAATAAATGCATTGTAACGTAGCAATTCGCAAGTATCAATTAGAGTAGAAAAAGAGGAAGCAGAAAAACAATGAAATTTGATAAGCTGATTGAGCTCTTAAAGGAAATGGAGACAACAATAGAAGCAGAAGAAAATCAGACACTTCTTGAAAAATTAAATCGAGAGGAAATGATCAATACGATGCAGTTTCTTCAAAGATGTGCAGCGCAGGCAGGGTATTATTATAATCTGCAGGCACCCGGCAGTGAATTTGGTACTATGAAGCTGCAGACAGCAGAAAATGATGATCCTATTGTGGCACAGGTAAAAATTTGGGATAATAAAGAGCATAAGATTCGCACTCGTTTTTCCCTTCGCCGTTTAGTGACCGAGGAGGACGGCTCATTGTCTGTGAAGTTGCCGTGCGGAAGTTATGAGGCAGAGGTGACATGCGGACCAGAGTACAGTACTGTTCTTGTGCCATTTGAAATCACAAAGGATAAAGTGACAACAATTAAGGCAAGATTGGCGCGTATAGCACATTTAACTGATCATGGATGGACAGCAGGTGATCTTCATCATCATAGTATATACAGCAGTCCGGCATATGGCGGAACAGATCCTGTAATAGAGACTCCAGGTCAGGTGTGCCGTTCCATGAAGTCTCTTGGAATGCAGTTTGGTGCGCTAAGTGATCATCATAATGTACTTAACCATGAAGAATGGCAAAGACAAAATAATAACTTTACACCTATTATCTCAAAGGAAATTTCAACCTCTAATGGTCATGTGCTGCAGCTGGGCGTAGATGATGACGTGATCTATGAGATTCCAAAGGGAAAGGAACGCACAACAGAGAAACTTCGCAATGAATTTATACGCATTTGCAGTGAGATTCGAAAAAAAGATGGTCTGCCGCAGGTAAATCATCCGTTTGATGTGAGTTTTTCCACTCGCTACAACAGCGAGTTTTGGGATATGGTTGAAATTTTTGAATCAATGGAGATTTGGAATGGTGCGACTCCATTTGCAGCTGGCACAATCAATGCTAAGGCATTCAAAAAGTGGCTGTCTCTTTTAGATGAGGGAAAGCGCCTGACTGCTACAACGGGAAGTGATACACACAACATTTATGGTGACGATTATTTTGGCATGACAGAGTGGTTAGATTGGCTGATGGATATTGTGATGAAACACCCGGAGATTTATCCAGTGCATATGAATGAGAATGTTGCCTATCTGACTTGGCTGTACAATAAGGTATGGCCGCGTCTTTTATCGTGGGTGGAGCAGTCTAACACACCGTCTACAATCCATAATTATGTGTATACAAATGGAAAAAATCAGCCTCAGGAAATTCTTCAGGCTATCCGTGAGGGACATAGTTTTATAAGTAATGGTCCGCTTGTGACGGCAGAAGTAAATGGAGTTTCTTATGGTGAGAAGGCAGTACTTAAAGATAGGACAGGTACACTGTCAGTTCATGTATTTTCAAAGAAACCGATCAATCATCTGTGGATGTACACAGGTGCTGATAAGAAGGTTGAACTTTGTGCAAAGGCTGATGCAGCAGAGGGCGGCTTTATGTATGATATAGCGGCAGATGAGCTTGATTTTGGCGATGCTGCATGGGTTTTGTTTGTGGCAGATGGAGGAGAGAATAACCTTGCAATTTCAAACCCAATTCTGTTTGCTTGATGATAAATAAAAAATCTGAAAATCAGGGTTAAAATCTGACCCTGATTTTCACTAGGAGGAAACATGAGATCACTTGACTATATGAATCGTGTGGAGGCGTATGTGAATCGCTTAAACAGCGAGCGACGTACCGTGCTTGAAACGATCCAACAGGTACGTTTTTTGGATCTGATGGCAGATGAGATCAACTGCGTAGATATGACTGCAGACTGCGAAGAGGATGAGAATAAAAAATATGGTGTAGCGCCAAATCTGGATGCAGTACACACAAGGGGCTATGCTAAGAGAAGTCTTGTACTGGAGGATTGCAGCAGCTGGCCAGTTTTTTCGTGCACAGATACGTGGGGCGGTCCGGATTACCATGGGATTTTTGCTTTTTCTGTGACAATTACAGAAGAGATGAAGGGACGCATTATTGGCTTTTGTCTTGACACTGGCGCAGATGATATATGGAATACTGATAATCCACAGATTATGGTTTATGTAAATGGAGTGCTTACGTGTGCCATGGATCTTAATCATCATGAAGTAATATTAAGTGATTGTGCAGAGCCAGGAAAGATATATGATATTCGATTATATGCATATGTCAACAGTCCAGGAAAGAGCAATTTTTTATATCTTAAGGTATTTGCGAAGGAACAGGAGGCAGAGGCACTTTATTATGATATGAAGCTTCCGCTTGAGGCAGCAAAGCAAATGCGCCCAGAAGAAGAAAAAAGAAGAAAGCTTCTGGAGCTTTTAAATCAGGCAGGTGATTTATTAGATCTTCGTGTTAAGAAAAGTGATAAGTATCGTGCATCTCTTATAGCAGCAAGCGAATGGCTTAAGGAAAATTTATATGAAAAGGAATGGGAGCTTGACGGTCCAACTGTTTATGCACTTGGTCATACGCATATTGATGTGGCATGGAAATGGCCACTTCGACAAACAAGAGAAAAGGCTGTAAGAAGCTTCTCGACAGTGCTTTATTTGATGAAGCGTTATCCAAAGTATCGTTTCTTTTTGAGTCAGCCGCAGCTTTATGAGTATGTAAAAGAAGATGCACCTGAGATTTTTGAGCAGGTAAAGGAACGTGTAAAGGAAGGACGCTGGGAGGCAGACGGTGCTATGTGGCTGGAGTCTGACAGCAATTTAACTAGCGGTGAGTCACTTATTCGTCAGATTTTATATGGAAAGAAATTTTTCAATGAAGAGTTTGGCATTAAAGAGCAGGAGATATTGTGGTTGCCTGATGCATTTGGCTTTTTAGGTGCATTGCCGCAGATCATGAAGAGAAGCGGTATTCGCTACTTCCTAACAACAAAGATGGGCTGGAATGATGCCGATCAGCAGCCAGATGATACATTTCTTTGGGAAGGAATTGATGGAAGCCGCGTAACAGGCCTTTATATCACAACAAAGAATTACGAAGCATACCCGGAGCGTTTTGAAAAGCCAGTTCGCGAGGTTACATACAATGGCAGACAGAATGCCAGCCAGACAATGGGAACATGGCAGAATTACAGAAATAAAGAGTTAAATGATGCAGTTCTCACAGTTTATGGCTACGGTGATGGCGGCGGCGGTCCGACAGAAGGTATGCTTGAGGAAAGTAAGCGTTTGTCTTACAGCATCCCAGGAGTTCCTAAGGTAAAGCTGTCTGGACTAAAAGAGTACTTACAGGTACTTGATAAAAATTTACAGAATAAAAAGTTAAACACATGGTACGGTGATCTGTATCTTGAGTATCATCGCGGTACATTTAGTTCAATTGCAGAGAATAAAAAGAATAACCGTATATGTGAGTATAAAAATCAGCAGGCAGAGTGGCTGGCATCACTTTTGTGGTGGATGAATAAGAAAAATGAGAATGCAAACAAGAATGCATATCCAAAAGAGACGCTTGATAAGGCATGGAAGCTTCTGCTGTTAAATCAGTTTCATGATATTTTGCCGGGATCTGCAATTGCTGAAGTCTATGAGCAGTCAGATATTGACTATGCAAAGATTAAGGCAATGGATGAAGAGATAATTAGTGAAGTATTAAAAAGCCTGAGCAGTAATAAGAGCGAGCAAAAAAACGGAATCTGTGCATGGAATCCACTTGGCTTTGCAGCAGAGCAGGTGATTGAGCTTGATAAAAAGAAGCTGCATGAATGCGGTATCGACAAGGGCTGTTCTCTTACTAATGTGACAGCCGCGCAGCGCTTTAAAGATGGCACAATGCTTGTCACAGCTTCACTTCCTGCAAAGGGCAGCTTATATATGGCAGCATCTGCAGAGAAAGAAAGCTTAGACAAAGAGGCAAAGAAAGAACATTTTGCTTTACGTGATGAAAATACACTTGAGACACCTTGGTATATTGTTTCATGGAATGAGCTTGGCGAACTGACCTCTCTTTATGATAAGGAGGCAAAGCGTGAAGTTTTAGAAGCAGGTACTGTAGGAAACGAGATAGTTGTTTATGAAGATATTCCTAAGGATTACGATGCTTGGAATGTGGAGTCATATTATTCAAGAAAGCATTGGAAGATGTCTGTGAAAAAGCCATGTATGATGACTGAGGCAGGAGAAATCTGTGCTGTGCTTCACACAGAGCTTTCTTATGAGTCTTCAGTTATTGAGCAGGACATTGCATTCTTTGCACACACAAGACGAATTGATTTTAAGACTAAGATTGACTGGAAAGAACAGCAGCAGCTTGTAAAGGCAGAGTTTCATTTGGATGTCATGACAAGAACAGCAGCATGCGAGATTCCATATGGTGTGATGGAGCGTCCAACACATAGAAATACAAGCTGGCAGCGTGCCCAGTTTGAGATGTGTGCACATCGCTTTGTGGATCTGTCTGAGCCGGGCTTTGGTGTGGCACTGTTAAATGATGGACGATATGGTCATTCTATTGAGGACAGCTTTGTTAGTCTGACGCTTCTTACATCAGGTGTCTTCCCATTCCCAGATGCTGATAAGGGACTTCATGAACTTACATATGCCCTGATGCCGCATATGGGTGACTGGAGAGAGGCAAATGTGGTACACGAGGCAGGAAAGCTTAATGAAAAGCCGATTCTTTCTGTTTATAAGCCATCGCTTTTGACAGAAGAAAAATCTTCAGTCAGATATACAATGTGTGAGGTGTCATCACCAAATGTTATTGTGACATCAGTAAAACGTGCAGAAGATGAAAGCGGACTGATTGTTCGTATGTATGAGTCAAGCGGTATCCGCACAAATGTGGAATGGAATTTAGAGGGTCTTTGCCCGAAATACATCTATGAATGTGATATGATGGAACAAAAAGAAAGAGAAGTTGTGTTTGACGGACAGAGAGCAAAATTTGAGATCAGACCGTTTGAGATTAAGACATTTTTACTAGTATAAATATAAAAGTGCAGTAAGAAAAAAAGGTTTCTTCTGAAAAAGTGTGGAAAAGACACAATGAAAGAGCAAAAAATGCAATGTTTTTCCGAAGAAACCGACCAAATACGCATAGCTTTTGGGTGTGCAATTTTGCTATAATCAACACATCAGATATGAAAAGTTTCTAAAGAAACAATAAAAAAAGGAGGGCTGCGGACATGGCAAACAAAAAAACGCCGGGTGTGGCAAAGAAAAAGGTTAATTGGAAAACATACCTGAGAAATACCTGGCAGCTGTATGTGATGATGTTGATACCGATTATCTGGCTGATTTGTTTCAAATATAAGCCGATGCTGTACATCGTTGTTGCATTTAAAAAGTATAACATTTTCAAAGGAATTTGGGAGTCTCCGTGGGTTGGTTTTAAATATTTCAAGGAGGCATTCGGATCAAGTGAGTTCTGGTTTGCAGTAAAGAATACATTGATCTTAAATATCGGTGATTTGATTATCGGATTTCCATTCCCGATTTTTTTGGCACTGTTTTTAAATGAGTTAAGAAGTACGGGCGTCCGCAAGATGACTCAGATCGTTTTGTATCTGCCAAACTTCCTTTCTTGGGTTATTATCGCTGGTATCAGTACTCAGCTGTTCTCAGGAAATGGTCTGTTAAATGGTGTACTTGGTGTATTTGGTTTACCAACAGTACCGTTCTTAACAAATACAATCTGGTGGAGAATTATTTACTGGGTAATGGGTATCTGGCAGTCAGCTGGTTATTCACTGATCATTTATTTGGCAGCACTTATGGGAACTGACCCGTCACAGAGTGAGGCAGCTTACCTTGATGGTGCAACAAGATTACAGCGTATCTGGTATGTAACAATTCCTCAGATTATGCCGACCATATCCACACTGCTTATTATGCAGCTTGGTAAAGTTATCAATATCGCATTCGACCGTCCATATATGATGAGCAACATGCTTGTAAAGGATGCATCAAATGTACTTAGTGTATATGTATACGAAGTTGGTATCGGTAAGGGACGTTTTGACTACGCAACAGCAGTTGGTCTGTTCCAGTCTGTAATCGGTATCGCTATGGTAATTATTTTTGATAAGATCGCTAAGAAAATGGGACAGGGAGGTGTCATGTAATGGACGGATTAAAAACAAAAGAAGATCGCCGCTTTCAGACGTTCTGGGTAATCTTTTTTATCTTAATCAGTGTGATTGCAATTATCCCGGTACTTCGTGTAATTTCCATTTCGTTCTCTGGTAGAGATGCAATCAACAAGGGACAGGTATTTATCTTCCCGATTGGATTTAATGTAGATGCTTATGCAAAGGCATTAAAGAGTGGTACATTCGTAAGCTCTTTTGGATATTCCATTATTCTTATGGCAGTTGTAACTGCAGTTGATATGATTATGACTATCCTTCTGGCATACCCGCTTTCAAGAAAGGGTCTAAAGGGTTCAAAGATTGTCAATCTGTTCTGCGTTATCACCATGTATTTAAACCTTGGTACAATCCCGAACTACTTAAATATTAAGTCTTTCGGCATGATTGATACTGTATGGGCATTGATCATTCCTGGTGCACTTAGTGTTTACAACATGATCATCATGCGTACTGCATTCGCAAGTATTGATGATTCCTTGTATGAGGCAGCGCGTATTGATGGATGCGGTGAGTTCAAGATTATGTACCGTATCGCAATTCCGCTTTGTGTACCGACTATCGCAACACTTTGTTTGTTCTACGCAGTAGGTCGTTGGAATGGTATTGATGATCAGCTGTACTATGTACAAAAGACAGGTCTTCACACTGTTCAGATGGCATTAAAGCAGATGATAGAGGCTGTAAATGTTCAGTCTGAGGAGAGTGGAACAACACAGCTTGTAGCAGAGAATATTAAGGCAGCAAGTATTACGCTGTCCATGACTCCAATGTTAGTTGTATATCCATTCATCCAGAGATTCTTCACTCAGGGTATTATGCTGGGTGCAGTAAAGGGTTGATTTTACACAATATTTTTTCAAAGTGAATGTCTGCGCTGTCTGGCTTTAGCCAGACGGGCAGTGACATCATAAAAATCTTTTAGGAGGAGTTTACAATGAGAAAGATGAGAAAATCAGCTGCAGTAGCTCTTACAGCAGCAATGGCAGTAACAAGCATGGGCGTGATTCCGGCAATGGCAGACGAAACCACTACAATTCGTGTTATGGTTTGGGACCGTGGAGATGCTCCGCAGGGTATGACTGTTGAGGAGAACAAGATGAGCGAGTGGATCAACGAGCAGGTAAAGGATCTGGGTATTCAGGTTGAGTTCGTAGCTGTTCCAAGATCTACCAGTGAGGATGTTCTGACAACTATGATGACTGGTGGAAATGCACCTGATATCATTTTCTCCTATGACCAGAACGTATTCTTAAATTACGCAAATCTGGGTGGTTTGGCTGATCTGACAGAGGCGTATGAGACAATCGGAACTAACATCAAGGAGTATGCTGGTGAGGTTCAGAACATGGGTGAGTATGATGGTGTTCAGTATGCGCTTCTTTCAAAGAGAGGAACTGAGAATCCGCGTCATACCGCTTACATCCGCAAGGATATCCTTGATGAGATGGGACTTGAGGTTCCGACTACAAAGCAGGAGCTGATTGATGATCTGTACGCAATTCATGAGAAGTATCCGGATATGATTCCGTGGAGCATGGGCGGACGTCAGGATACTGAGAAGATGTACCTGAACTTCGTTGGTTCCTATGTAACCTTCGAGGATGAGAAGGATGAGTTTACCTATAGCGAGAACTATATCGTAGCTCATGACGGCGCATTAGACGGTATTAGAGAGATGAACCAGCTGTACAATGATGGCATTATCGTTCAGGATTTTGCTACTGATACAGATGAGTCCGTACATAAGTCAAACATCGCAGCTGGTAAGGTTGCATTCTTCTTGGATGATAACTCTGTTCAGTGGGAGAATATTCACACTTTAAATAATGACCTTGACAAGTCCACATTCGTTCCAGTTGAGTGCTTCACTCAGGAGAATGGAGATATCCGTAACGTATACGAGCAGATGTATGGTATGTGGATAATGGTTCCGGCAGCAAGCGAGGATAAGGTTGATGCGTGCATGACTTATCTGAACTGGTTAGCAGATCCGACTAATGCAGAGAACGTAGCTTACACACCAGAGCATGAGGTTAGTGAGAATGGTGTTCCGGTTGCATTTACTGCTGATGAGTTAAGTACTATGGGCTACAAGGGAACACTTGATGATTACAACATCGTAAACAAGCATTTCGCATTCATGGATGATGAGGCTGGTATTGTTGAGAGTGCTATGGGTAAGGATCCGATCGACTCCAAGGAGTGGTATGAGAACTTCTATGAGACTGTTGCAATCGGCAAGTATCGTTATCCAGTATTCTCTATCAATGCTGAGGCAGAGAATGAGTATGGTACTCAGATCCGTTCTGATCTGATCGAGTATGTATACAGACTGATCAGCTGCAAGCCAGATGAGTTTGATTCCTTAGAGGCTCAGTTAAAGAGTGATATGGACAATGCAGGTCTGACTGACATTATCGAAGGAAGAGCTGCTCTGTATGATGAAGAAATGGCTGCTGCAGAATAAATTGTAACAATATAAGCGAATACGCAATACAGAAAGCGGGGGCTTACACGGCTCCCGCTTTTTACTTCATAAAGGAGGAAACAAGATGATAGCAGTAATCAGCGACGTGCATTTTCCATCCAATGCAGAACGGCAAAAGATTATGGAGACAGGACTAAAAAAGCTTACTGGTATTCGTGCACTTTTTATCTGCGGCGATTTCACAGATAATCGCAAAGACACAAAGCCAGAAGAGGAGATGAAACTGCCAGAATATATAAAGAAGCTGCCATATCCTGTTTTCTTTATTGATGGTAATCATGAAGATTATGATGTATTAAAAAGACTTCCTAAGATTAGTGATAGTGAAAATGAATTACTTTTTCAAAAGAGCGGATGCAGCCTAACAGCAGAAAATACAATGAAGGCATCAGATGGCATTTACTACCTGAAAAGAGGAAGTGTATGTAAAATCGACGGATTTTCTATGCTTTTAATTGGCGGAAGTACAACCGGCCCTGGGTATAAGAAAAATCATCCTGATATCTGGCAGAAAGATGAGGATCTGTCAAAAGAGGATGAAAAGCAAATTTTAAAATCATTGCAGGAAAATGATCATACATTTGATCTGATTTTCACACATACAGTTCCAGAGTGCATGGTAAAGGCATGGTTTCCAGATAAGGATCTGTCAGTGACAAATAAAATTTTAGAACACGTATGGCAGTCGGTTTCTTATCAGTACTGGCTGTTTGGCCATTTTCATGAGGATGTAGATTACCCGGAACGTATGCACTGTCTTTACAATGATGCGATGCTTCTTGAGGCATTAAAAGACGGTGGTATTCGTGCAGAAAGGAGAAAACTATGAGAAATTATGAGATAAAGACAGACCTTCATACACATACGCTTGCAAGCACTCATGCCTATAGCACGCTAGAGGAAAACTGTCGCGGTGCATTTGCAAACGGTCTTGAAGGAATCAATATGAGTGATCATGGACCGTTAATGCCTGATGCACCGTATGAAGGTCATTTTTCTAATATGAGGATTTTGCCAGAGTATATCCATGGTGTAAAGGTTTGGAAGGGTGCTGAGGCCAATATTGTAGATTATGATGGAAATATTGATCTGACAGAGCACACACTCGGACGTCTTGAGTGCATTGTAGCATCATTTCATGAGCAGACTTTTAAGGCAGGAACAGTTGAACAGCACACAAATGCTTATATGCAGGCACTTAAAAATCCAAAAATCCATATTTTAGGCCACAGTGGAACAGCACAGTATCCGTATGACCATGATACTGTCATTAAAGAGGCAGCACGTCTTGGAAAGGCAATCGAGTTAAATGAAGCTACATTTCATGTGCGTCCTTCTTCTATTGCAAATTGTTGTAAGATCATTGCAAAGTGCAAAAAGTATGGTGCTTTTATAAGTGTCGATTCAGATGCTCATTTCAGCGCCTTTGTTGGAGTGTATGACTGTGCAAGAAAGCTTCTTGATGAGCTTGATTTTCCACAGGAGCTGATTATAAATCGTAACGCTGAAACTGTGAGCAAGTGGTTAAAAGAGCTAGCCGCAGCAAGCGAAAACAAATATTAAAATTCTACATTTGATTGCTGACTTGTGATAGTCGTTGAGCTGGCGCGCATTGCAGATGGAGACTGATCATAAGTCTGGCGGAAAATTCTGTTAAACTGAGAGAAGCTTTGAAAGCCGCATGACTGTGCAATTTCAGAGATCGGGTGACTAGTTGAGAGCAAAAGATCCCTTGCACGTGTAATACGTACTTTTTGAATATAGCTTATCAGCGTGAATCCAGTCACTTTTTTAAACTGATGAGACAGGTAGCATGAGCTTAAAAAGAATTTGTCAGCCAAGGAATCAAGCGACAATTCCTCATCATAGTGGCTGTGTATATAATAGGTAATGCTGTAGATTTTTTGCGTTGCTGAGTTGCCTGACGACTTATTGGTATATAGATTTTTGTCCTGGTTTTGCTTAATCGCATACAAAAACTGTATAAACATCGAGTGAATAATAAGCCGCTGTTCTGGGTGAGCCAGATAGTCGTGATGTCTTGAAAATGTATAAATTTCATCAAGAATGCCCAGAATTTGTTTTCGTATTTCCTCTGGAAAGCGAAAGATTGGAGTCTGGGCATTAAAAATAGTTAAAAGCGGCAGATAATAGTCTGCCATGCCAAACAGATCTTTAGGGTACCAGAAGGAAATGATTAGTCGTTTACTTGGCGCCCCAGTTGGATATTCAGTCCGATGAAGAATAGTCGGAGGCAGCAGCACAATGTCGCCCTCCTCAAGAGAATATGGCACGCCTTCAATAAAATGTATTGTATCAGGAGAGAGCGGTATCATGATTTCATGAAAGCGGTGCGAGTGTTGAAACTCCATATTGATCTGTTTATAGCGCTCTCCGTAATCAAAATAATAAAAAAGAGAAACATCACAGTCATTTATAATAATGCTGTAATTGCGTTGATATTTAAGCTGAAGTGGATGATCCATTGAAACCTCCAATAGTATTTATAAAACTGTAACATCAGTATAGCGATTTACAGCAAAATATGCAAGGAATATTGAAAAAGAAAACAAATTTTAAATAGATATTTTGTATGTCATTTTGTATACTGAGTACAAGATGTAACAGTTTATGCATAAAGTGTAACAGTTTACATGGGATATGTAAATATATCCAAGCATAATATAAAAGAAAAGGAGCGGGGACGATGGAGAACGTAACAGCAGCACAGGTAAAGGATGCTTTAGAGCGTGTGATTGCGAGCTTTCAGACTGTATTGTATGAGGATGATGAGCAGTTTTTAGAGAATATGAAGACAAAGAATCTGGAGGGCGATGATATTCGCAGATACCAGCATTGGGAGTGGACACAGGGTGTTGGCTTATATGGATTCTGGCGTCTTTTTGAAGCGACAAAGAAGCCAGAGTATCTTGACATTTTAAAGCGTTTCTATGAGAAGCAAATGGAGGTTGGTCTTCCTGGAAAGAATATCAATACCGTAACCCCTCTTCTTGCAATGTCTTATTTTGCAGAGTATACGAAAAATGATGAGTATCTGGGAATCTGTGACGAGTGGGCTGAGAGCATTATGCACGATTTTTTGCGCACAGAGGAAGGCGGCCTTCAGCACAAAACCTCTGATACCCTGAATAATGGTGAGCTTTGGGATGATACCTTATTTATGACAGTATTGTTTTTAGCTAATATGGGACGTATTCGCGGCAATAAGGAATATATTGAAGAAGCGCAGTATCAGTTTCTTCTTCATGTAAAGTATCTGACAGACAAAAAGACAGGTATGTGGTTCCATGGCTGGACTTTTGATGGTCATCACAACTTTGCAGAGGCACTGTGGGGAAGAGGAAACTGTTGGATTACAATGGCAATTCCGGAATTTCTTGATATGGTAGAGTGCCCGACAGCAGTTCGCCGCATTTTAGAGGAGTCCGAGCGTGCTCAGGTCAACGCACTGATGCGTTTCCAGGATGAATCTGGTATGTGGCATACTTTAGTAGACGATCCGACCTCTTATGTAGAGGCGAGTGCAACATGTGGTTTCGCATATGGTATCCTTCGTGCAGTTGATCTTGGCATTGTTGATAAGTCATGCGCAAATTCTGCAATGAAGGCGCTTGCACCAATTTTAAAATGTGTCAGTGAAGAAGGCAAGGTAGAGCAGGTTTCCTACGGAACACCGATGGGAAGAGAGAGCAAGGATTTCTATAAGCAGATCCCGCTTATTCCTATGCCGTATGGACAGGCACTGGCAATTTTGTTCTTCATGGAAGCATTGAAGCTTTGCAAATAAAAACAGCTAAAATAGCTGGAGGAGTATAGAAAATGAAGTGTTATATTGATTATCTGATTCGCAGCGAGGAACATCGCGTAGATGAAATGCTGTTTTTGCAGATTAAGGATAAGAACGATTTATGTTATGGACTGATGCGAGGCGATGTGATTGAGGCAAAGCCAACGATCTATATGATGGCAACGGCACTGGCATTATATTTAAACAGCAGAAGCCGCTATTATAGGAGCGAGAAGCTGATGGAAGCGCTGCAGCTGGCGGCAGATGGTGTGGCACGTGTTCAGAGAAAAAGCGGCTATATTGATTATCCGTGCTGTAATTTCTTCTCAGCACCAGATACAAGCTTTTGCTATAAAAGATTAAATGATGGCTATCGCCTGATGAAAAAATATCAGGATGTAGCAGATACAACTATTCTTCAGAAAAAGTATCTTGCTATTATGAGAATGGCAGCAGAGGCTATTCGTGATGGTGGATTCCATACACCGAACCATCGCTGGGGTATTTGTGCCGCACTTATGCAGGCAGCCAAACTGTTTGCTGATGATACTGAGTTTGCAAAGAGCCTTATGGACCGCACTGTTTTATACCTTCAGGAAGGCATTGACGGAAATTCTGAGGGTGAGTATGCAGAGCGTTCCACCGGAAATTATAATGCTGTTGTCAATAATGCAATGATGGCAATGTATCAGTGCTCAAAAGATGTGAAGTATCTGGGATATGTAGAGCGCAATTTAAATATGATGATGTACTACATTGAACCAAATGATATGGTCTTTACTCAGAACTCTACACGTCAGGATCAGGGCAAAGAAATTTTTATGGACAAGTATCTGTATCAGTACCTATATTTGCTTGCATACGATGGCACAGATGGTTTTATCAAGCTGACACCAGAGGAGCATGCACGATTTGATGGTGCTGCACATCAGATTATAAAGGGCTGTGCTGAGACTGGACGTCAGGCACCAAATTGTCTTCATCTTTTGATGATTTATGATAAGACACTTGATTATACATTTGAAAATTGTGGTTTCTTAAAGACATACCACAAGCTTTTCAAAGAAGCTGGTGTACTTCGTGTGAAGAAAGAAAATTATTCCTACACTGTTATGAAGAATCGAAGCGCCTTTTTGTACTTTAACGTAAATGGTTTAGAAGCATTTTTAAAGATTGGCGAAAGCTACTGTGAGATTCGTAATTTTGTCCCAGATGAGATGGATGTACAGGAAGGAAAGACTGTTCTTTCACACACAGCAAGAGGCTGGTATTATCTGCCATGGAAGGAAAAGCAAAATACAAGCGACTGGTGGCAGATGGATCACAAAAAGCGTGATCTTATGATTACAAGTGATCTTCACACTCAGGTAGTCATCACAGAGTTAGCAGATGGTCTTGAAATCAGCGTAGATACAGACGGGTTAGAGCGTTTGCCGCTTCGTATGGAGCTTTGTGTGCCATCACAAACGACCTTAGAGAATGATCATTTCTGCATGGAGACAGTGGCTGGAAAGTCAATGGTTCTGTCAGATGATTATGTAACAATGACAAAGGGACTTACAAGCATTGAGTTTGGACCAGGTGCATGCGAGCATCATTTTAAGGGACATTATTCAGGCGAAGAAGTAAATGCTGATGGATATACAATCTACTGCAATACATATACGCCGACAAAGAGAGTTTACACTCTGAAGGTAAAACAATAAATGTAAATACAAATAAAAATACCCGGCTTTTACAGGCCGGGTATCTTTATTTGTAAAAGTATGATATAATACATTGCAGTTAATACCCCTGGTAAGGGAAGATCAGTACAATATATATATAGAAGCAATACAATTTTAGAAAGGCAGGATACATATATGAAGTTTTATGCAGGATTAGATGTCGGAGGAACATCAGGAAGAGTAAAGTTTTCGACAGAAGATAAGACTCTGATTGGGGAATATTTAGGTGAGGGCTGTGCATTTAATACAGAAGGATATGAGATTGGAAGAGAGAAGTATCGTAAATTGATGGATGCAGCTCTTTCAAAGTATGAACTAAAAAGTTCTGATTGTCTTGGCATATGCATTGCGGCAAGCGGTATTGACTCTAAGGAGCAGGAAATGCAGATGAGAAGCATTTTTGAGGAGATGGGCTTTGCAAAGGAGCGTATTTTGGCTGTAAATGACTGTGAACTCTTTTTATATTTGTCTAAAGGACCTGTGCTTGTCACGATTTCTGGAACAGGTTCTATTTGTTATGGAAGAAATGAGGCAGGAGAAGTTTTTCGCACCGGCGGATGGAATCATGTATTGAGTGATGAAGGAAGTGCATATGATATAGGTCTTCAGACATTTAAAGCGTATGCAGATTGGCTGGATGGAAGGATCAATTGTCCAATTCTTGCAAAGAAGATTGCAAATGCGACAGGTGTTAAAACATTGGAGCAGGCTGACGTTTATGTAAATGATCATTTGCTTGATAAGAGTCCTGTCGGAGGGTTGGCTGTTTTATGCGCACAGGCGGCAGAGGAAGGTGATCTGGTAGCAAAAACAATTATAAAGGAGTGTGCGGCTAAGATTTTTGCGCTTGTATGGGATACATGCTGTAAGATGGAAGGAAAGCCAGATAATCGTATTAAACGTGAGCTTGATGAAGCCTTTTTTGCAAATCAAGAGGCAAAAGCTTTGCAGGCAGATTTATGGATGTGGGGAAGTGTCAATGTAAAGAATACATTTTTCCGCGAGCAAATTATCAATATGGCTAAAAAGAAGCTTCCGAATGTAACAGTAAAAATTCCAGAAAAGACTGCGCTTGATATTGCACTTGGCGCAGCGCAGGAGCACTTTGCATAAAGGAAAAGATCAATGCATAAGCTGATTGAAAATCAAGTGCGGATTTCAGTGCGAAATCTGGTAGAATTTATTCTTAGAAGCGGTGATATTGATAATCGCCATTCCACAAAAGCACAGTATGATGCGATGCAGATAGGAAGTCGTCTGCATCGCAAAATACAAGGTTCGATGTCGGGTACATATAAGGCAGAGGTTTCTCTAAAGCATACAGCACACTACAGGGATGTTGAGATTTTACTTGAAGGAAGAGCTGATGGCATTATTACACCAGATGAAAAATCAGTAGAGGGAGAACAAGCCAATTTACTTTATCAGACACAAACAGATGAGAATGTATCAGCAGAGATTTCTTTTATCATTGATGAGATTAAAGTTATCCGGCAGGATATGGAAAAGTTAGATAGTGCAGCACAAGTTCATGTAGCACAGGCGCTTTGTTATGCCTATATGTATGCAAAAGTACTGAATACAAAAGCAGCAGGTGTTACAGAAGAAAACGAGGAGAAAAAAAGGATTTGTATTGGCATACAAATCACATATTGCCATCCAGAAACTGAAGAAATCAAGCGTTTCCTAAAAGTATATACTTTTAAAGAAATCAAAGAAGAATTTGATCGTTATATAAGTGAATATGGAAAATGGGCGCAGTTTTTGTATGAGCATCGTCTGGAAAGAAATGCTTCTGTACAAAAACTGTCTTTCCCGTATCCATATCGTGCTGGACAAAAACGTCTTGTTGCGGCAGCATACCGCACGATGATAAATGGAGAACAGCTTTTTATTCAGGCACCGACAGGGATCGGAAAGACACTTTCGACTGTATTTCCAGCTGTATGGGCAGTTGGAGAGGAGTACGCTGATAAGATTTTTTATCTGACAGCAAAGACGATAACGCGCACAGCGGCAGTATCAGCGTTTGATATTTTGCAAGAAAATGGTCTGAAAATGTCATACATTGCTTTGACATCAAAAGAAAAAATCTGTCCGAACACAGTTATGGAGTGTAATCCCGTGCAATGCCCATATGCCAAAGGTCATTTTGATCGTGTAAATGAGGCAGCATTTGATTTGATTCATGATTGTGAGCAGATTACAAGAGAAAAATTAGCTGCCTGCGCAAAGAAATATAAGGTTTGCCCATTTGAGTTATCACTAGATGTCAGCTATTGGGTAGATGCCATAATTTGCGATTATAATTATGTTTTTGATCCTCATGTGCGTCTGCAGCGTTATTTTGCAGACGGTGAAAGAGGCGAGTACATATTTTTAGTAGATGAGGCTCACAATTTGGTGGAGCGTGCAAGAGAGATGTATAGTGCTAAACTTGAAAAAGAAGAATTTCTTGCCGCGAAAAAATATTATGAACCATTTAAGTCAGTTGTAAAACAGATAAATAGCTGCAATCGCAAACTCCTTGAATTAAAAAGAGAGTGTGATGTATGGAAGGTTCTTCCAGAGGGTGAAGGAATTGGATCATTTGTCATGGCATTAGAGCGACTATATGAAGCGTTAAACCGATTGAGTGAAACACATCCAGAATGGACAGCTCCAAAAGAGGCAAGTGAGTTTTTCTTTCATGTAAGAGATTTCCTGGAAGTATATGAACAGCTTAATGAGCATTACGAGGTATATATGGAACATACATCGCAGGGAACCTTTCAGATAAATCTTCTGTGTGTAAATCCGGCCGAGCGTTTGCAGGAATGCTGCACACAGGGAATTTCAACGATATTCTTTTCAGCAACACTTTTGCCAATTCGTTATTACAAGGAGCTTCTTGGACAAGGTGAAGAATCAAAGGCAATCTATGCTGCGTCTCCTTTTGACCCGAAAAATCGCCTCATTGTAACAGCAGCAGATGTATCATCAAAATATACAAGAAGAACAGCATTGGAATATACTCGTATAGGCCAGTATATTAAGGCAATAACAAATAGCAGGCGTGGAAATTATCTTGTCTTTTTTCCATCATACACATTTCGCGATGAAGTTGAAGCCTATATGGAAAAAGAAGAAAATGTACGCTATATTCGTCAGGAAAGCAGCATGACAGAAACGCAGAGAGAAGAATTTCTTGATGCATTTAGAGAACAGGACACACCGACTGTCGGTTTTTGCGTTATGGGCGGCATCTTTTCAGAGGGAATTGACTTGCAAAACGAAGCTGTAATTGGTGTTATTATTGTAGGAACGGGATTGCCGCAGACAGGGTCACGTCAGGAAATTCTAAAAAGTCATTACGAAAAAGAAGGAAAAAATGGTTTCCTATTTGCGTATCTTTATCCTGGAATGAATAAAGTATTGCAGGCAGCAGGACGTTTAATCCGCACAAGCAAAGATTATGGTGTTATAGCCCTGTTAGACGAGCGTTTTTTGCAGGGATCGTATCGAAGTCAGTTTCCGCCGGATTGGACAGATATGAACATTGTACAACTTTCGAATTGTACAGCGCTGTTAGAACAGTTTTGGGCAGATATTGAGCAATAGTTTTTGTTTTCTGGTAATTGCAGGGTTGCGTTAAGTGGTAATATCCGCTATAATAAAGACGATTTGCAGCAGGGCTAATACTGATGCATAAAGCATAAAATGAAGGCAGATTTAACGGAGAAATAGTAGAAAGGCAGTCAATTAAATTATGGAAAACCAGTTTTATCAGATGTATCTGGATGAGTTAAGTGAAATTCCAGAGTGTACAAATGAGGAGATGGAAGCATTGTTAAATAGTCTTCCAAACGAGGAGGCAGTGAAGCGTCTGACAGAGGGCAGCCTTGCCTATGTCGTGCGTGAGGCAGCGAAGTATGCAGGAAATGATGTTGAAATATCAGATCTTGTTCAGGAAGGAAACATGGCACTTTTGCTTGTATTAAAAAACTATGCGTCGCATCCAGTTGTAGGTGATGATGCAGTTTCCTATTTTAATCAGCTTCGTGAGCGCGCAGTTCATATGGCAATGGAAGCAGTTACAGAAGAGCAAAAACAAAGTGAGCAGACAGCAGAAAAATTAACAGCTTCTGTTAATGTCTTAAATGTAGTCATGACAAAGCTTGCAGAAGAGCTTGGACGTGAGCCTAACCTTTCTGAAATCGCAGCAAAGATGCAGATGAGCGAGGATGAGGTACAGGCTGTTATGAAGGAAGCCATCAATGCTGTTGCTGTTGACAGAAGTGAGGCAGCACAAAAGGAAGATGAAGCACTAGAAAATCAGTAAGTAAAAAAAATATAGTGGAAAAGAGGCACTTCTATATGAAACGGGCGATTGTAAAGCGGTTTATTGTTGTACTGATTGTGGCGATGGCAATAAGCAGTATTGTCATCAGTATGTCATATTATCGTCTGGCAAGTCATCGCGTCATGGAAGATATGAAGCCAGTACTGCTTTTGTTAGATGCCACAATTGACTGGGAGAGCAGCGATCTGGAAAAACAGATTGTTGAAATCAGCAGTCAGATGAATAATGATTATAGAATTACAATTATTGATAATGATGGAAGTGTTTTGGCTGATTCTGAAACTGGAAATCCAGAGACGATGGAAAATCACAAAAACAGAAAGGAAGTCAAGGAGGCTTTTCAAAACGGCTTTGGAACAAAGGTGCGCAATTCCAGCACAATCAAAGGAAGTATGATGTATGCGGCATATTGTTCACCAACGCAGCATAAGGTCATTCGTATTTCTATCCATCACGATGTGATTACAGATCTGATGAAAATGATGGTACCGTCTATTGCGATTAGCCTTTTGCTGGCATTATCAGTTGCCGGTGTGCTGACTAATAAATTTGCCGCCTCCGTCACTAAGCCAATTCTTGAAATCTCACACAAGCTTGAGGGTATCTATGATGAGAAAATTGATTTTAATTTTCCTCATTACCAGTATGATGAATTAAATATCATTGCGCGCACAACAACTGACATGTCAAAAAGCGTGCAGGATTACATACGAAAGCTTGAAAAAGAAAAGACGATTCGTCAGGAATTTTTCAGCAATGCCTCTCATGAATTAAAAACACCGCTTACAGCAATACGCGGCTATGCCGAGCTTCTTCAAAGTGGTATGGCATCAGATACACAGATGCAAAAAGAGTTTTTAGGACGCATTCACTCAGAGGTGGAGGAAATGACAAGCCTGATCAATGACATATTGATGATTTCCCGATTAGAGACCAAGGAGTTAATGCCGACTAAGGAAATGCTATGTGTCAAGAGTGTTGCAGAAGAGGTTAAAAAAACACTTAAGCCGTTAGCAGATGAGAATAATGTTTCGCTTGAAATCCATTGCTGTGATGAGTTTGTTTATATGGATCGCAGCCATCTTCAGGGAATATTGTCTAATCTTATGGGAAATGCAGTTAAATATAACAGACCAGGCGGCTTTGTCCAAACCGATATCACAATGGACAGCACAAGTCTTTCAATTCGTGTGGAAGACAGTGGTATAGGCATTGCAAAGGAGGATCAGAAGCGTATCTTTGAGCGTTTTTATCGTGTAGATAAAGGACGCAGCAAGCGAGTTGCCGGTACAGGACTTGGTCTTTCTATTGTAAAACATGTAACAGAATTTTATGGCGGCTGTGTCAGTGTAGAGAGTCAGTCAGGTGTGGGAAGTACATTTCTTGTTCAGCTTCCGGCTGCATCTTTAGTTCAAAAATAAGAACAAGAATGAAAGGTTAATATTGTATGAAAAAAAAGAAAGCGCCTCTTGTACGTCGTATGAAGGAGTTTGTGAAAACAAGCGTTGTATGGGGACCGCTTGATCATAATCTGTTTTTTACGATTATTTTCTTAAATGTATACGGAATTATTATGGTATACAGTGCCAGCTATAACAATTCGATTACAAAGAATTATAGCTATTTTATGAATAATCAGCTTAAAAATGTAATATTTGGATTTGTTATAATGATTGTTGCGTCATATGTTAATTATCACCGTATTGTGCGGTTTGGTTGGGGCTGGTTTTGGCTTTTGGCTGCAGTGGCCATTATTGCGGCACTAAAGACACCACTAGCTCACAGTGAGCTTGGTGCAACAAGATGGATAAAACTTGGTCCTGTAAGCTTTCAGGCAGCGGAGCCAATAAAGGCAGCCATAATTATTTTCTTCGCTTATTATGTGAGTTATTGGGGATTAAACAGGTGGTATAACCAGCTGCTTGCGTGCCTGCTTGCTATTGCGCTTTTGGGCTTTTTATTTTTCTTCTCAAATAATTTAAGCACGGTTATCGTTTTGTTTTGTATTTGTGCCGTTATAATTTTATCAAGTGTAAAAAAGCCGGATCTTTACTGGTATTTCCTGCTTGGTCTTGCATTAATTATCATAGCAGCAATTTTTGTTACTGTTTATCTTTTGATGCATCAGGGCGCAGAAAACTTTAGATTTGTGCGTATACGTGCATGGCTTCATCCAGAGGAGTATGCAGCAGATGAAGGTCTTCAGGCGATGCAGGCGCGCTATGCAATTGGCGCAGGCGGTTTCTGGGGCAAGGGTCTTGGACAGAGCCTTATTAAATTCAAGCTGTCGTATTCTTACAACGACTTTATTTTGGCTATTATCTGCGAAGAGCTTGGCGTGTTTGGTGTTATCGTGATGATGACATTATTTGGCTATTTGCTGTATCGTATTTACAAGATTGCGCAGAATGCATGGGATATTGAAGGAAAAGTATTGGCAATAGGTGTGTTTACGCAGATCGCACTCCAGCTATTGATAAATGTGATGGTTGTTACGAGTGTAATTCCGACAACAGGTGTTACACTTCCATTTTTCAGTGCGGGTGGTACATCTGTTGTTTTCCTGCTTGCAGAGCTTGGAATGGTATTAAATGTGGACAAGTATGCAAAGGAACGCAGATTCTTTGAGGAAGCAGAACGCCATGTTGCTCAGATGGAACAGCGAGGCGGTATCGGAGTAGCAGGATGGAGACGTCGTCTTGATTCGGCAAGAACGCGCAGATAAAAATTTATTTCCAATAAAAAAAGTGCCGGGCGGTTAAACGCTGGCACTTTTTTGTATGTATTATACGCGCTCTGCAATAGTGTAGATCAGCTGCTCGGAGCTGTCCCAATCAAGACATGGATCAGTGATTGATTTGCCATAAATATGCTCACCAATCTTTTGGCTGCCAGCTTCGATGTAGCTTTCAATCATTACGCCCTTTACAAGATTTTCAATTTCCTTAGAGTGAGTACGGCTGTGCATAACTTCTTTTACGATACGGATCTGCTCCATATGTCTTTTTCCAGAGTTGGAGTGATTAGCATCAACAACACATGCCGGATTAAGCAGATTTCTTTCCTGATACATTTCGTACAGACGATAAAGATCTTCATAGTGATAGTTCGGGATTGTTTTTCCATATTTATCAACAGCACCGCGCAAAATAGTATGAGTTAATGGATTTCCATCTGTCTGAACTTCCCAGCCGCGGAAGATAAAGTCATGTCCATGCTGTGCAGCAACAACGGAGTTTAACATAACAGATAAATCACCGCTTGTCGGGTTCTTCATACCGGCAGGAATGTCAATTCCGCTTACTGTCAGACGATGTTGCTGATTTTCAACAGAACGGGCACCGACAGCAACATATGAAAGAATATCTGACAGGTAACGCCAGTTTTCTGGATACAGCATCTCATCGGCAGCAGTCAGACCAGTCTCAGCAACAGCACGCATGTGCATATGGCGTATTGCAAGTATTCCGGCTAACATATCCGGTTTTTTCTCAGGGTCTGGCTGGTGAACCATGCCCTTATAGCCTTCACCAGTAGTACGCGGCTTGTTTGTGTAGATACGCGGAATCAGAATCAGCTTGTCAGAAACCTTCTCCTGAACGCGTGCCAGTCGGTGAACATAATCTAAAACTGCATCTTCGTTATCAGCAGAGCAAGGACCGATAATGACAAGAAATTTGTCACTCTCGCCGGTAAATACCTTGCGGATCATTTCATCACGTTCCTTTTTTACCTGTATAATCGCGTCAGATACCGGGTACTGTTCACGAATTTCGGCAGGTGTAGGAAGCTTTTTCACAAAATTAAAACTCATAGTAATTCCTCTTTTCTCATCTAGTAAAGACACTCACAATTATAAATAGGAAGATTTGGAATGTCAAGTGTAAAGATTATCGTTTCAGGTATACTATAAGAGTGTAAATGTTTGAAAGGAGATCTTCTATGTGGCTGATTGTTTTTATGATAATTATCATTGCGGCTGTGATTGTCTGTTTTTCACTTGCAGCAGCGGCAAAAAACGCAGAAATGATTTCGCAGCTGTGGCTTGAAAAGCAGCGCATAAAACAGGAAATTTTATGCACGAACAAAACAAAAGAAGAATAGAAAATGTAAAAATCAAGGTATACTTTTGACTCAATTTGAATTAAAATGATAGTGAACATCCTGTGGGAGCAAACAGTGAAAAAACGAATTTGGATCGCTTTTTTATGCCTTATTATTTTTGGTACTACATTTGGCTTGCCGCAGCCTTCCTGTGCAGATGAGACGACAGGTGGGATTTTGCTCACCTGTCCATCTGCAATTTTGATGGAAGCCTCTACAAAAAGCGTTATATACGAGAAAGCACCCGATGAAAGAAGAAGCCCTGCGAGCATAACAAAGATCATGACGGCAATTTTGATTTTTGATGCTATTGAAGCGGGAAAGATTTCCCTTGAGGATGAGGTTGTGACGAGTGCCTATGCAAAATCAATGGGAGGCTCTCAAGTCTATCTGGAAGAAGGAGAAAAGCAGACAGTTGATACATTGATCAAATGCATTATGGTTTCTAGTGGAAATGATGCAAGCGTTGCAATGGCAGAGTACATAGCGGGAAGCGAGTCAGGCTTTGTTCAGATGATGAATGAGCGTGCTGCCTCTCTTGGAATGGAAAATACGCATTTCGAGGACTGCTGTGGGTTAACTGATTCAGACAATCATTATACAACAGCACGTGATATCGCACTTATGGCGCAGGAACTGATAACACGTTATCCGCAGATTAAATCATATACGACGATCTGGATGGAAAATATTACCCATGTAACAATGCAGGGAAGCAAGGAATTTGGACTTGCCAATACCAATAAGCTTTTAAAGCAGTACCCATATACGACAGGTTTAAAAACAGGTTCAACAAATAAAGCAAAGTATTGTGTATGTGCGACAGCAAATAAGGATGGTGTTGAGTTAATAGCTGTTATCATGGGCTGTCCAAACTATAAAGATCGCTTCACTGAGGCACAGTCACTGCTCCAATTTGGCTATACAACATGTAAGCTGTATCAGGATGAAAATCCTCCCGAACTTATGCCTATACTAGTAAAGGGAGGAATAGATAAACAGGTTCCGGCTGTATATAAGGAAAAATTTTCATGGCTGTTTGTGTCAGGTGAAGATTTTTCAAATATGGAAAAGATGCTCACAACAAATGAGCTTACAGCACCAATTGAAAAGGGAGAGCAGATCGGTACGGTAACGTACCGGCTGAATGGAAAAGAGCTTGGCAGCATTGGCATTTACGCAGGAGAGTCTGTCCGTGAGGCAAAATTTTTCGATTATCTGCTTAATATTGTGCTGCAGTGGATGGCAGTTATTTAAATAAATCCGCCGCAATTTGATTAAAAGAACGAAAGGAAATATAAATGAACAAATGGATTATGGCAGGCACAGCAGCTGCATTTACGGGTGCAGCTGCGTTTGTCCGCTCAGAATATGAACGAACTCATCTCGACATTGTGCACTATGACATTAAAACAGATAAGCTTGGTTTGGAATGGAATGGCTTTAAGGCTGTTTTTCTTTCTGATCTGCATGATAATAGCTTTGGCATGAAGAATGAAGAGCTGCTTGCGGCAATTGAAAAAGAACAGCCTGATATTGTTTTAATTGGCGGTGATATGCTTGTAGTAAAGGAGTGGGCTGCACCTAATTTTGATATGCTTGCAAATTTGTATAAAAAACTTGTTAAGCGATATCCTGTGTATTACGCATTTGGCAATCATGAGCAGCGCATGAAGGAAGAACCGCTTACGTATCCTGGCTGGTGGCAGAGCTACTGGAAAGTGCTTAAAGATAGTGATATGCATGTTCTTGTTAATAAAAGTGAAGAGATCATAAAAAATGGTACCGCGATGCGTATAAGCGGCATCACGCTGCCGCGGGAGTGCTATCGAAAAGGGCGTATTCCGTCATTATCAGCCGGGTATATAGATAAGAAAATTGGAAAAGCTTCAGACAAAAACTTTGAACTACTGCTTGCTCACACACCAACCTTTGCAAAGACATATGCCGATTGGGGTGCCGATTTGGTACTTAGTGGCCATTTTCATGGAGGTACCATTAGAATCCCTGGTCTTGGAGGAGTGATGACACCGCAGCTGCAGTTTTTCTCACCTCTTGCAAGAGGAAATGTGACACAGAAAAATACAAATATCATAGTCAGCGGAGGTTTAGGCACGCACAGTATCAATGTGCGCCTTAACAATTTGCCGCAGCTCGTTGTTTTGACATGGAAAACTCATTGAATTTCATTGTATAGTATGCTATACTGATGTTGTCTAACTATAGAAAAGGAGTGTCGGATGTTATCATACAAACTGGAAAAATTTGAGGGGCCGCTTGATCTGCTCCTTCATTTGATTGAAAAAAATAAAGTCAGCATATACGATATTCCGATTTTTGAAATTACAAATCAGTATATGGAGTATGTCAATGCCATGGAGGAAGAGGATCTTGATATTGTCAGCGAGTTTCTTGTCATGACAGCGACGCTTCTGGATATCAAGTCCAGACTTCTGCTTCCTGCTGAGAAGGATGAAAATGGCGACGAGATTGACCCAAGAGAAGAATTAGTGACTCGTCTTGTTGAATATAAAACATACAAAAGTTTAGGTGAGCAGTTAAAAAGCAGACAGCTTTTGGCGTCACGCCTGCTTTACAAGGATCCCACAATCCCAGATGAAGTGTCAAAATATGAGCCTCCTGTTAATGTGCAGGATATGTTAAGTAAAGTTACATTAGAGCGTCTTCAGGAAATTTATCGTATGGTGACGCGCCGTCAGGTGGACAAGATTGATCCTGTGAGAAGCAAATTTGGCAATATTGAAAAGGATCCGGTGCGCTTGTCGCAAAAGCTGGCACTTGTTTATGAATATGCTCAGCAAAAGAAGCATTTTTCATTTCGAGGGTTGCTTCAAAAGCAGTATACAAAGGCAGATGTGGTTGTTACGTTTCTCGCTTGTCTTGAGTTAATCAAGATTGGACGCCTTACTGTTAAGCAGGAGGGAACATTTAGGGATATTCATCTTGACTGGAATGAGGAATGTACCACGACGATCACAAGAGAAGATATGGAGCAGTATGATTAACTGCTTATACAAATGAATAAATATGGCAGCTGACAGGCATGTGCCAGATAGAAACAGGAGTAACAGCATTATGGAAAAACGCGACTATTATCCCATTTTGGAAAGTATTTTATTCACAATGGGAAAAAGCGTAGAAATCAAAACGTTAGCAGAGGCACTTAAGCTTACACAAGAAGAAATAAAACAGATATTACAGGATATGGCAAAGGAATACAGTGAAAAGCAAAGAGGCATTCAGCTTGTCTTTTTGGAAGATAGTGTTCAGCTTTGCACAAAGCCGCAGTATTATGAGTATTTGATACGCATTGCGTCAAGACCGCAAAAGCAGGTTTTAAGTGATTCAGTGCTTGAAACGCTCTCTATTGTGGCGTACAAGCAGCCTGTCACAAGAGGTGAAATTGAGCGTATCCGAGGTGTGAAGTCAGACCATGCAATCGCAAAGCTTATGGATTATGATCTGATTGAAGAAATTGGAAGACTTGATGCGCCAGGACGTCCTGTATTATTTGCTACGACAGAAGAGTTTTTACGCTGCTTTGGTGTGTCATCTGTAGCAGAACTGCCTCAGGCAGCACCGGAGCAGATCATGGAATTTAAAGAAGAGGCTGAAAGTGAGATTCCGGTAACTGTATAAGCAAGGTAAAAAAGCACGAAATAATGAGTCACTGCATATGATATAGAAAGGTGCATAGCGGGGGATTTTGCTTGGAGACGTTCAAGAAACCTCTTACGGCGGCACAGGAAAAGGAGTATCTTAGACAGATGAATCAGGGATCATCTGAGGCGAGGACTCTTTTGATTGAGCATAATATGCGTCTAGTGGCTCATATTATCAAAAAATATGCATTTACAGATAAGGAGACGGATGATCTGTTGTCAATCGGAACGATTGGTCTTATAAAGGCGGTCAACACTTTTGATGTTTCAAGGGGAAACCGATTGTCGAGCTATGCGGCAAAATGTATTGACAATGAGATACTTATGCTGCTGCGTGCAGAAAAAAAGATGAGCCGTGAAGTCAGCTTATATGAACCAATAGGAACGGATAAGGAAGGAAATGAGATTCATCTTTTTGATGTGATTGAATCTGGTGAATGTGATGCCTCGGAGCATTACTGCAAAAAGGAGGATATATGTCGTCTGCACAGGGGAATCCAGACGGTGCTTCTTCCTAAAGAAAAGCGAGTAGTGGTTCTTCGCTATGGACTTTTCGGACATCTCGTTCACACACAAAAAGAGGTGGGAAGTGTGCTTGGTATTTCAAGATCGTATGTTAGCCGCATTGAAAAGAGTGCACTTGAGAAGTTAAGAAGCTTTTTGATGATGTAAAACACAGAAAGGCACGGAAAATGAAAGAAAAGTATATTGATTCAAGCAGCAGAAGAGATCGTCTGCATTTGTATATCTGGATGCCAAAAGACCAACCAAAGCCAGGTCTTATCGTTCAGATGACACATGGTATGGTGGAACATATGGGGCGTTATGAGGAGCTGGCACAATACTTGAATGCGCACGGTATCGGCGCAATTGGCCATGATACGCTTGGTCATGGAAAAAGTGCGCTGACTAGCTCACAGTTTGGCTTTTTTGCCAAGAAAAATGGAGATCGCTGTCTTGTTACAGATGTTGCACGTGTGACAGCTTACATTAGAAAGCAGTATCCAGATAGTCATATTGTATTGCTTGGCCACAGCATGGGATCATTTGTATCCAGACAGTATATTACACAGTATGGCTCTAAGATTGATGGTGCAATTTTAATGGGAACAGGAGATCCAGGAAAGCTAAAGGTAGCGTTTGGCCTTGCAGTGGCGGGCTTTACACGTGTGCTTCGCGGTGATTTTTACAGGAGCGATCTTATTAATTATCTGATGTTAGACAGTAACGATCACTATTTTTTTGAAAAGGAATGCACAAGCTGGTTAAGCAGCAATCAAGATGAGGTGGATCGTTATCACGGTGATGAATATTGCGGCTTTCAGTTTACTGTAAGTGCATATCTTGATTTCTTCCGAATTTTGATGAAACTTGCTCAAAATAAAGGAACAGCAAAAATTCCAAAGAGACTGCCAATTCTTCTTTTGTCAGGCAGGGATGATGCAATAGGCGAATTTGGAAAGGGCGTGACGCGCGTGTATGACCGTTATAAAAAGGCGGGGATACATGATGTTTCAATGAAGCTCTATCCGGGAATGCGTCATGAGCTTCTTCATGAGACAGAAAGAAAACAGGTTCAGGAGGATATTCTTTCTTGGATCGAAGAACACTTCGAACAGGAGTGATTATACACAAAAGAAAATATAGTTTTGCGCATTTACATAAAATGACAAACTGCAGCATAAGGTACCTTAAGAGAAGACAATCTGTCAAAATATGGCAGGTTGTCTTTGCGCGTTCAAAAACAAAAAATTATTTAAAATGAACAGGAAAGGGTAAAGCAATGGTTGCAAAAGTGTATACGGGAACAACAAATGGAATCGAGGGTATTCTTGTGTGTGTGGAGGCAGATATCAGCGATGGACTTCCAATGTTTGATATGGTAGGCTATCTTGGGGCAGAGGTGAAGGAGGCAAGAGAGCGGGTGCGAACAGCACTTAAAAATTCAGGTTTTCGACTGCCGCCAAGCCATATCACGGTCAATCTTTCACCTGCCGATTTAAGAAAGCAGGGCAACTATTTTGATCTGCCTATTGCGCTTTCGGTGCTTGCTGCTGCAGGCTTTGTGCGCATGGATGAATTGAAAAATAAAATATTTATTGGAGAGCTGGGGCTTGACGGAAAAATACGTCCTGTAAACGGCACGCTTGTACTGGCAGAATGCGGACAGAAGGCAGGGATAAAAAAGGCAGTTGTGCCGAAGGAAAATGCGAAGGAAGCTGCCTGTCTGCAGGAGACAGTTGTTTACGGGACGAAAACGTTAAAGGAAATTGTGGAACTGTTAAATAATCCAGACCGGCTTGAAGAAAACAGACAGGCAGTTCTTTATGAGACTTCTGACAAAGAAGACGATTCGCTTGACTATGATGAGCTTTATGGACAAGAACGCATGAAGCGTGCAGCGATGGTGGCATCAGCAGGTTTTCATAACCTTTTATATATTGGACAACCAGGTTCTGGTAAGAGTATGAGTGCAAAAAGAATACCTACAATTATGCCCGAAATGACATATAAAGAGCAGCTTGAGGTGACAAAGATTTATAGTGTGGCTGGGCGTCTTGACTACAAGGAGGGACTTATAAAAAAGCGTCCGTTTCGAAGTCCGCATCACACAATTTCGGCGACTGCACTTGCTGGAGGAGGGCGATTTCCAAAGCCAGGAGAGATAAGCCTGGCACACCATGGAGTATTGTTTTTAGACGAGCTGGCAGAGTTTAAGCGTGATACACTAGAAATTATGAGGCAGCCGCTAGAAGATGGAAAGGTCACAATAAGCCGTGTCAATGGAAGCTGCAGTTATCCGGCAGAATTTATGCTTGTTGCAGCGATGAATCCGTGTCCGTGCGGCTATTTTCCAGACAGAAGCCGCTGCCGATGCAGTGTGGGTGAGATCAGACGTTATAGAGACCGTATTTCACGACCGATGCTTGATCGTATTGACATTTGCACGGAGGCCTTTGCAGTAAAATTTGATGATTTGTCAAAGGCAAAAAAGGGAGCGGATTCGTCGTCTATGCGTGCACGTGTCACAGAGGCAATTAATCGTCAGCGCATGCGCTATAAGGATGAGGGAATATTATTTAATTCGCAGCTTAAGGGATCAAGACTTTCAAAATATTGTAATCTTGACCAGCAAAAAGAAGAACTTCTTCGTCAGGCATTTGAGTCAATGGGTCTTAGTGTTCGTGCAAGAGATCGGATTTTGCGCGTCTCAAGAACAATTGCCGATCTTGAGGGAAGTGAGCAGATTAAAGAAGCACATTTGGCAGAGGCGATAAGCTATCGGAGTATTGATCGAAAATATTGGGGGGATATGTAAAATGGAGCGAAAAAAAGCATATTACTGGTGTACATGCCTTCAGATGATTACACCTATTAAGGTGCGCCGTTTAATTGAGGAGGCTGGCGGTCCGAGTGAGGTTTTTGGACAAAGCGATGAGAAGCTTGTTCAAATGGGATTTACTGCAAGGGAGCAAAGAATTTATCATGAAGCCTGCGCAATGGAAAAAACAATAGAGGCGGAATACGAAAAGCTTTCACAGTCAGGAATTCGTTTTGTTACAATAGAGGATGAAGAGTATCCGGTGCTTTTAAAGGAAGTGGCAGACCGTCCGATTGGGCTTTTTGTGAAGGGGAATCTTCCAAAGTCTGATTTTCCTAAAATTGCAATTGTCGGAGCGCGTGCGTGCAGCAGCTATGGGAAGGAGTGTGCAGAGGAAATCGCAAGAGAGTTGTCAGCGGCAGGTGCACAGATCGTAAGCGGGATGGCATATGGCATTGACTGCTGCAGCCAAAAGGCAGCGCTTGAGGCAGGCAGTTCATATGCAGTGCTAGGCGGTGGCGTTGATATATGTTATCCACGGGAAAATATTGGATTGTATGAAAAGCTAATACGTCAAGGCGGCGTGATTTCTGAGATGCGTCCGAAAACACGCAGTATTCCCGTTCTTTTTCCGCGCAGAAACAGGATTATAAGCGGCATTTGTGATGCTGTCATAATTATAGAGGCACGAAAAAAGAGCGGTTCTTTGATTACGGCAGAATTTGCGGGTGAGCAGGGCAGAAGTGTCTATGCAGTGCCAGGTTCAATATTTTCAGATCTTAGTGAAGGCTGTCATGAGCTGATTAGAAATGGTGCTGTACTGTTGTCATCACCACAGGAGATACTTGCAGATTTTAAGTTAGAAGCTGCAGCAAGAAAAATGCATAGACAAAAGATGCCTTTGACAGAAATTGAACAGGATGTGTATCGCTTTATCGAAAGAGAACCTGTTCATATGGAAATTCTTTTGCAAAAAACAGGATATCCGGCTGGAACTTTATGCAGTGTATTATTTCAGATGGAGCTAAAAGGTTACATCAGCGAAGAAGCAGGAGGCTGCTATAAAAGAACATTTAATGTGTAAGATTCGTAAAATTTATATGAAATAAAATAAAAAGGGCTAAAAAGGGCTTGCAATCCGTAAAATAAGAGTGTATAGTGATTTCCGATTGAAAAAATGTACGCATGGTACATTGCTGGAGGAAAGCATGGCGAAGTATCTTGTTATCGTAGAGTCACCTGCGAAGGTTAACACTATAAAAAAATTCTTAGGAGCTAACTATCAGGTTATGGCTTCTAATGGGCATGTAAGGGATCTGCCCAAGAGTCAGTTAGGGTTCGATGTTGAAAATGATTACGAACCAAAGTATATTACAATCCGCGGAAAAGGGGATATTTTGGCAAAGCTTCGTAAGGAAGCAAAAAAGGCTGAAAAGATTTATCTGGCAACGGACCCTGACCGCGAGGGAGAGGCAATCTCATGGCATCTGTCGAAGGCACTGAAGCTGGAAGATGACCAGATTAAAAGAATCACTTTTAATGAGATTACAAAAAATGCAGTAAAGGCATCCTTAAAGGAGCCGCGCGCAATTAATATGAATCTGGTTGATGCACAGCAGACAAGACGTATCTTAGACCGTATGGTTGGATATGAGATCAGTCCGGTACTTTGGGCAAAGGTAAAAAGAGGTCTTAGTGCAGGAAGAGTCCAGTCTGTTGCACTTAGACTTATCTGTGACAGAGAGGCAGCAATCGAGGCATTTATTCCAAAGGAATATTGGAGTTTAGATGTTTTGCTTGACGTGCCAGGTTCTAAAAAGCCATTAAAGGCACAATTTTACGGAAAAGACTCCAAAAAGCTTACGATTGAAAATGAAACTCAGCTAAATGAAATTGTAAAGGCAGTGGAGAGCGACAAATTTGTTGTAAAGGAATTGGCGCATAAAGAAAGAAAAAAGAAGGCACCAATGCCATTTACTACAAGTACGCTGCAGCAGGAAGCTGCAAATCAGCTGAATTTTTCAACACAAAAAACGATGCGTATCGCACAGCAGCTGTACGAGGGTGTTTCAATTGAGGGTGAAGGTACGATAGGTTTGATTACGTATCTGAGAACTGATTCCACACGTATCGCAGCAGAGGCTGATACAGCAGCAAGAGCATATATTGAAAAAACGTATGGCGAAAAATATCTGACACAGGCAAAAAAAGAAGAGGCTGCCAAAGGCCATATTCAGGATGCGCATGAAGGTATTCGTCCTACAGATATCACAAGGGAGCCAGTCCGCGTAAAGGAATCTCTTTCACGCGATCAGTTCCGTTTGTACCAGCTGATTTGGAGACGCTTTACTGCAAGCCGCATGGCAGATGCCGTTTATATGATGAATCATGTACAGCTTGAATCAGGCGGATATGAGTTTTCAGCAGTCAGCTCAAAGCTTTCATTTGACGGCTTTATGAGTATTTATAATGACGGTGAAGAAAAAGCGACAAGCGCACCTGCTGTTGATCATCTTAGTGAGGGCATGGAGCTTTCCGTGAGTGAAAAAGAGACGCAGCAGCATTTTACGCAGCCTCCGGCTCACTTTACAGAGGCAACACTTGTTCGTATGCTTGAGGAAAAGGGAATAGGACGTCCTTCTACTTATGCACCGACAATTACTACTATTCTTGCACGTCACTACATCACAAAGGAAAAGAAAAATCTGTATGTGACGGAGCTTGGTCAGGTCGTAAACAACATTATGATGAAATCCTTCCCAATCATTGTAGATGCTGAGTTTACAGCCAATATGGAGTCTTTGCTTGATATGGTTGGCGAGGGCATGGTTGAGTGGAAGAGCATTGTTAGAAACTTCTATCCAGATCTTCATGAGGCAGTAGAGGCAGCAAACAGAGAGCTTGAGAGCGTCAAGATCGAGGATCAGCTGTCAGATGAATTTTGTGAGCTGTGTGGAAGGCAGATGGTTATTAAGTATGGTCCTCATGGAAAGTTTTTGGCGTGTCCTGGATTTCCTGACTGTCGAAATACAAAGCCATATCTTGAAAAGATTGGCGTAGCCTGCCCGAAATGCGGCAAAGATCTTGTCATCCGAAAGACGAAAAAGGGTCGTGTGTACTATGGCTGTGAGGGTGCACCAGATTGCGACTTTATGTCATGGAATCGTCCGACTGGACATAACTGCCCGAAATGTGGCTCTTATATGATCAAAAAGGGAAACAGAGAGTGTTGTTCTGACGCTACGTGCGGCTATATTGCAAAGTCGGAGGAATAAATCTGACAAAACTGCGAAATATTCTTGTAAAATTATTCATTTTGTGATATGATACTGTACAAAGAATAAATTGCATTGGAGGAACCCAATATGAGCGTGCAGTTGCTGGATAAAACAAGAAAAATCAACAAACTTTTGCATAACAATAATACCAGCAAAGTTGTCTTTAATGATATCTGTGAGGTATTAAGTGAGATTCTGGAATCCAATATTCTGGTACTCAGCAAGAAGGGTAAGGTTTTAGGTTTCAGTGTCTGGAAGGATGTGGATGTAATTAATGAGCTGATGGAAAACAACATTGGATCATTTGCGGATCATATGCTCAACGAGCGTCTGTTAAGCGTACTTTCCACAAAAGAGAATGTCAATTTGGCTACACTTGGATTCTCTCAGGAAAACGGTGATAAATACCAGGCAATTGTAACACCAATAGAAATCGCAGGTGAGAGACTTGGTACACTGTTTATCTATAGAGAGCACACAGGATACGGCATTGATGATATCATCTTAAGTGAGTATGGCACCACTGTAGTAGGACTGGAGATGCTTCGTTCTGTAAACGAAGAGAGCGCAGAAGAAAATAGAAAGAAGCAGATCGTAAAATCTGCTATCAGTACACTTAGCTACTCTGAGTTAGAGGCAATTGTTCACATTTTCCGTGAACTCGACGGAAACGAAGGTGTACTTGTTGCAAGCAAGATTGCAGACCGCATCGGAATTACACGTTCTGTAATTGTAAATGCATTGCGTAAGTTTGAGAGTGCCGGTGTTATCGAGTCCAGATCATCCGGTATGAAGGGAACTTACATCAAGGTTCTTAATGATGTTGTATTTGATGAGTTGGCTAAGGTTAAGGTTAGTGCAGAGAATACATCAGGTACGAATGCATAAAAACGAAAAAAAATAGAAGAAAAAACAAAAAAAGCCTTGCAATTGTATTTTTTCCATGATATGATTGTAGGGCTTAAAAATTTAAAAAACACGTATGCGGTTGGCAGGTTTGGTGCTGCGCAAGCAGTTGGCCTGTACGTATGGCATACGGAAGACAAACCAAAGGAGAGTAAAAACATGAGCGTTATTTCTATGAAGCAGCTGCTTGAAGCTGGTGTTCATTTTGGACATCAGACCAGAAGATGGAACCCTAAGATGGCTCCATACATCTATACCGAGAGAAACGGTATCTACATCATCGACCTGCAGAAGTCTGTAGGCAAGGTTGACGAAGCTTACAAGGCTATCTTCGACATTGCTGCAGAGGGCGGAAACATCCTTTTCGTAGGAACCAAGAAGCAGGCACAGGATGCAGTAGCAACTGAGGCACAGAGATGTGGTATGTATTATGTAAACCAGAGATGGCTTGGTGGTATGCTTACCAACTTCAAGACCATCCAGAGCAGAATCGCTCGTCTTCGTCAGATCGAGAACATGTCTGAGGACGGTACTTTTGATGTACTGCCAAAGAAGGAAGTTATCGAGCTGAAGAAGGAGTGGGAGAAGCTTGAGAAGAACCTTGGCGGTATCAAGGATATGCCAGGTATCCCGGATGCAATCTTCGTAGTTGATCCTAAGAAGGAAAAGATCTGTGTTCAGGAAGCTCACACTCTGGGTATTCCGCTGATCGGTATCGCTGATACCAACTGTGATCCGGAAGAGCTGGATTATGTAATTCCGGGTAACGATGATGCTATCAGAGCTGTAAAGCTGATCGCTTCTAAGATGGCAGATGCTGTTATCGAGGCTAAGCAGGGCGAGGCTGAGGAAGTTGATGAGGTTGCAGAGGCTGGCGAGGAGATGCTGGCAGCTGACACTACTGATGCAGCAGCTGATATCGAGACCGTAGTAGCTGACGCTGAGTAATCAAGTCGGAAATAGCGATTCAGGGGCGGCGGACTGCGGCTTCTGAATCGTTATTGTTTTTATTAACTAAGTTAAGTATCAATACTGTACACAACTATTTGGAGGAAGATTAAGATGGCTATTACAGCAAGTATGGTAAAAGAGCTGCGTGAGATGACCGGCGCAGGAATGATGGATTGCAAGAAGGCACTGACTGCAACAGAAGGTGATATGGACAAGGCTGTAGATTTCCTGCGTGAGAAGGGATTAGCTGGTGCTCAGAAGAAGGCTGGACGTATTGCAGCTGAGGGTATTGTTGCTACTTGCATCTCTGAGGATGAGAAGCATGCAGTTGTAGTTGAGGTTAACGCTGAGACTGACTTCGTTGCAAAGAATGAGAAGTTCAAGACCTACGTTGCAGAGGTTGCTGCTCAGGCAGTTAATACTCAGGCAGAGGATATCGAAGGATTCATGGCTGAGAAGTGGGCATTAGATCCATCCATGACCGTTAAGGAGAAGCTGTCTTCCATGATTTCTATCATCGGTGAGAACATGAACATCCGTCGTTTTGCAAAGGTTAGCGAGGAGAACGGTATCGTTGTTTCCTACATCCATGCAGGCGGAAAGATCGGCGTTTTAGTAGACGTTGAGACTGACGTTGTTAACGATGCAATTAAGGAAATGGCAAAGAACGTTGCTATGCAGGCAGCAGCATTAAAGCCACAGTACACCACCAGAGCAGAGGTTGACGCTGATTACATCTCCAGAGAGAAGGAGATCCTGTTAGCTCAGATCATGAACGATCCGAAGGAGTCCCAGAAGCCACAGAAGGTTATCGATGGCATGATCAACGGACGTATCAACAAGGAGCTTAAGGAGATCTGTCTGATGGATCAGACCTACGTAAAGGCTGAGGATGGAAAGCAGACCGTAAGCGCATACGTAGCTCAGGTAGCTAAGGAGAACAACGCAAAGGTTGCTGTTAAGAAGTTCGTTCGTTTCGAGACCGGTGAAGGTATGGAGAAGAAGGAAGAGGATTTCGCAGCAGAAGTTGCTAAGCAGATGAACGCATAAGTTACAATATTGAGTTCTAAAACCCTGAATTTTTCGCAGTTGCGGGAAGTTTAGGGTTTTTTATTTATAAAAAATGCCGTAATTTTTTTACGAAAGAATTCCAGATTGGCAAATTGTGATATTCGAGATGAGGAATTAATAATTGATGGAAAACGAATTTTTTAATGTAATTTTATAACGAAGCAATATGATTCCAATTTAAATGATATTGATGCAGAAACTGAAAATACGGAACGCTCTTTGGGCTGATTTCAATGTTTCCCAGAACTTGATATTGATATAGATTTTGTTTGCAAAAAAATAGATGAAGAAATTGAAAAACTATGGTATGCTGATAGTACAAAACAGTTTGCTTTGTACTGGAAAATTTGTAAACTGAGAAAAGGAGTTGAAAAATATGAAAAGAAGTTCTTTTATGGCAGTTGCAGCGGCGTTAGTATTACAGCCAATACAGGCAAATGCAACGCAGGCGGATGGAAAATCAGAACTTGCGAATATGAACGCATTGTATGAATATGCGTGGTCTCTTGATTATCCACAGCAGGCAACATATGATAACATACTGGAGAAAACAGAATCAGGAGCGGCTCAGGCCGTAAATATGCTTCCGTCAGCAGCACTAGGTTATCAAATTAAGGATTATGATGGAGACGATCAGATGGAACTTCTTGTAGTGCGTTCAGATACCACGCAGGAAAGCAACCAAGGTCAGTTGATTTTTCAAATTTATGAGGCAAATGAAGGAAATGTTGTATTAGCCTCTGAAATTACAGCAGATATGCCATCTTTTGTAACGGGAGTTGGAAAAATTCGTGTTTACTCAAGAAATATGGTAGATAAGATTGTAATTGGATGCGACCAGTATGAGGAGGGCTTTTTGTGGGATGGATTGACATTAAAAACATCCTATTATGACTATAATGGAAGTGTACTTAATTATAATAGTGGTACAAACGTAATGGGATCTATTATTGAATCAGATTATATGAAGCAGCAGTTTGGCATGATTGGTCTTAATGAGAATCAGATTGCACAAATTGGTGGCGACAAAACCGTATATGATTGTGTGGCAGGAACGGAATTGATTACAGAAACAAAGGTCAATTCCGATTCAAATATATATATTTCATGGGTTAGTTCGGCATTACAGGGAGATATGCAGGCTGTTGGAACAGCAACGATTACATGTTACAGCTGGTTTCCGGGAACGAAGCCTACAATTGCACAAAAGTTAGGAACAATATCAATATCACCAAATTCCCAGACGGGACAAGATTCAATACAGGATCCAGTTCAGCAGCTTTCTGCTCAGGCTGATTATCTGTATATTATTGGTGACTTTGAAATTATGCAAATTTACAGCATGTATTATCTGATTCCAGATGAAGGTGTCACAAAATATGATTGTTATCAGACTGATGGGAACTATATAAGCTCGATTCCTTATGGAAATGCAAAAACGATTATTGATAATACGATGGTAAGTGATGGTTTCAATCTTCCAAGCGGTGAACGGGAAATGATAGTTTGGAATTCTCCGTATGGATTATGTGCGTATTCAAGGACTTATAAGGATTATTATCCATGGTATAGCGTGGATGAGAATGGAAATTCGATCGAAAATTATCCGGATGTATCGCAGATGCCGTATGAGCTTAATGAAGATGATATTCGTCAGGAATTGGAAATATTAGGATTGCCGGAGAATATTGTGGTTCCAACATCAAATAAAACAGAGTAAGAATAGAGAATCAATAATGTTGCATTGATTACTGGATGAGGGACAAGGATTCATAAAATGTCAGAAATTTCTTGCTCTTTTCCATTTGAATAAGTATAATACTAATCAGTAGTATCAGTAAATCAGGGTCGCAGCAATATGCGGCTCTATTTGCTGTAAATGAACCGTCTGATGGTCATATGATAATCAAGCGCCGATTGGACAGTAAGGAGGATTTTTGTGACAGTGCATGATACAGTTCATGGATTTATCGTAGAAAGAGAAGTACCGCTTCCTGAGCTGGATGCAGTAATGTACCAGATGAAGCACGAAAAGACAGGCTTAGAGCTGGTATGGATAAGCAGAGAGGAAGAAAATAAGGTATTTGGCATTGGCTTTGAGACTCTGCCTTGGAATGATACAGGTGTATTTCATATTTTAGAGCATTCCGTTTTATGCGGTTCAAAAAATTATCCAGTCAAGGAGCCGTTTGTGGAGCTTTTAAAAAATTCCATGAACACATTTTTGAATGCAATGACATTCCCGGATAAGACCTTTTATCCGGTGGCAAGCCGAAATGATAAGGATTTTGTCAATTTGATGCGTGTTTATCTTGATGCTGTATTTTATCCAGCTGTATATACAAAGCCAGAAATTTTTTATCAGGAAGGATGGCACTATGAGTTTGATAGCGAGGGAAAGCCAGGCTACAAAGGTGTTGTCTTTAATGAGATGAAGGGAGCGTTTGCAGATGCGGATGAACTGATGGATATGACAATCAATAGAGCGCTCTTTCCTGATACACCGTATCGTTATGTATCTGGAGGTGATCCGACAAAAATTCCGGATTTGACATATGAAGAATTTATTGAAAGCCATAAACGGTTTTATTCTCCGTCGAATGCCTATGTGTATCTTGATGGCGCAATGGATATAGATGCCATTCTTGGTATTATCAATGATGAATATCTGTCCTCATTTGAACAGACAAAGCGCATGGATCCGCCAACGCTTCAGTCAGCAGTGGATGCGGGTGAGCAGCAAATTGAATATGAGATTGGTGCCGATGAGAATGAAGATGGAAAAATTCGTCTGTCCTGGGGGCGTGTGATCGGAACCTATGCAGAGCGCGAAAAGCTTACAGCAATGCAGATTTTGTCTGATGTGCTTACTGGAAATAATCAGGCACCGCTTACGAAGGCAGTGTTAGAAGACGGACTTGCAGAAACAATGCGTCTTTATACAATAGATGGTGTCGCAAATCCGTGGGTAAAAATTGAGGCTCGCAATGTGAAAAAAGAGAATTGCAAACAAGTAGAAAAGCGAATTTTCGACACACTGAATGCATTAGCAAATGGTGGTCTTGATCATGAGAAGTTAGAAGCTTCTATGGCAAATCTTGAGTTCCAGATGAGAGAACGCGATTATGGAAGCTATCCGCAGGGACTGATTCTTGGAATGCAGGTGTTTGACAGCTGGCTGTATGGAGGCGCACCAGAGGCTAATCTGCAGATTGGTGACTTATTTGTACATCTTCGTGAAAAGATGAAACAGGGATATTTTGAACATTTAATTCGTGAAGAGCTGCTTGAAAATCCGCATCGCTGTAAGGTTACATTGATTCCGTCTAAAACAGCAGGAGAAGCGCGCCGAGCAAAGGAAGCAAAGAGAATTGAAGATGAGTCTGCAATGTGGAGTGATAAGGTAAGAGAAGAGATTATTGCAAAACAGGAAAGACTAGAGGCATGGCAAAACAGCGAAGATACGCCAGAGCAGTTGGCAGCACTTCCACATTTAGAGTTATCTGATTTAAGCCGCACACCGCAAGAGCAGCCAATTGAAGAACTTGTAATTGATGGACAAAAGGTATTGGTTCATCGCGTTAATTCAAGCGGAATTGCTTATATTACGCTTTATTTCGATGAAAACCATTATACAGAGGCAGAACTTCCAGCACTTGGACTTTTATGTCGTCTTTTTGGAAATCTGGAAACAACACAGTCAAGTGTAGAGGAGTTAAACAACCGTGTACGTCTTTTGTGCGGAAGCATGACTTTTTTTATCAGTACCTTCAATATAAAGGATGACAGCAGCTGCTGTACAGTAAAGCTTTGCGCATCCTTTAGCACGCTTGAGTCAAATGTAGATCAGGCAGTTAGTCTTGCAGCAGAGATTTTGACGCAGACAAGATTTGATACTGCCAATTCTGAAAAAGCAGTTCTTGATTTGTTGCGTCAGATTAAGATGGGATGCTTTGAGCAGACAGTAATGGGTGGTCATGCAGCAGCACTTGGTCGTGTGTCAGCGCAGATGAGTGTTTCAAGTGTAGTTTCAGAGTGTACTGGTGGTGTTACATTCTATCAGTGGTTAAAAGCTCAGGAAGAAAATTGGAACTGGAATAGTCTTCTTGAAAAATTGACAGCGCTGTATGCAAAGGCAGTTTCAAAGGAACAGTTGACTATCAGTCTTACAGGAAATACAGATGCATATGCAGCGAATGTTGTTCAAATGCTGCAGGAGCTTTTGCCGTCAAAGCCAGATCTTTTGAAGATACAGACAATTGCAATAAAGCCATGGGGCATCAAAAAAGAGGGAATCATCATTCCAGCCGATATCGCCTTTGCAGTGCGCGGTACAATTACAGGAAATTATAATGGTGCATGGCAGACAGCAGCCAAGATTGTGAGCCTGAGCTATTTGTGGAATGTAATTCGCGTTCAGGGCGGTGCTTACGGAACAGGTATGCTTACTCGGGCAAATGGAGGATTTTACTGCTATTCGTATCGTGATCCGAGCGCCAAAGAATCTCTTAGAAAATATTTAGATTGCAGCAGCTTCTTAAAAGAGTTTGCGGCACAAAATCCAGATCTGACAGGCTTTATCATTGGAACAGTTTCAGATCAGTCACCGCTTCAGACACCTAGAATGAAGGGACAGGCAGCAGATAACTTATATTGGAGACAGATTAGTTGGGAGGAGCGCTGCACACGTTGGCAGCAGATTCTCGAGACAACACCAGAAAAACTAGCGCAGACCGCAGAGCAGATTAGTACTGCTATGAAAGAGGGCGGTATCTGTGTTGTAGGTGGTGCAGAGCAGATGGAAGGCTGTGGTCTTGACGAGATTATTACGCTGTAAGTTGTAACTATTCAGAGCTAGGCAATTTATTCGTGGGATACCAATTCGCAAAAGTGATGGTATCTCGCGAATGTTTTTGCAAACGATTGCTGCGAATGGAATATTAGCGTGTCACTGTAAAGTGTCGAAAAAGAACAAAAAAAATAAAAAATTAAAAAAACTTGAAAAAAGTGTTGACAAAAGAATTGAGATGTGATAATATAAATATCGTTGCAAGGCTTGTTGGTCAAGGGGTTAAGACGTCGCCCTCTCACGGCGAAAACAGGAGTTCGATTCTCCTACAAGCTGCTTAGCTCGAGGTGTGGCTCAGTTTGGTAGAGCGCTGCGTTCGGGACGCAGAGGTCGCAAG
>OCHN01000019.1_pt1 | contig 154111 bp, 124 predicted proteins | sample 1538911 | NCBI WGS metagenome assembly OCHN01 (sample SAMN04571736, study PRJEB22368) | human gut metagenome | biome: human gut; material: stool | host: Homo sapiens | place: Luxembourg | collected 2013-01-11 | reverse complement strand
TGGAACAGTTTTACACGCACGATGACGATTACAAACTTATATCGTCCAAACCGTTCGCAACGTTATAGACGTAGGAGTATAATATGGAAAAACCGACCGAAGAATATTTACAGGAACTGATATCAAACGCGCGAAAAAAATTCGATGAGTTTTCATATTGTTTTGCGGATATTCCAAACGCAAAAATAACATATGTGAACACACAAAAGAGAAACCTGACGGGGATGACAAAAGGGCTTCGCGGGCTTGCAGAAATGAAAGCGCATAATACGAAAGAATCATTGAAAATCAGTCCGAACTCCAAAAATTACAATAAGTTTTATAGGTCGGGCGAAAAAGTGATAAAAGTCGAGTGTTTCGTAGGCGGGCATAACGATTTGGACGTGATATACGTCGCTCAATACGACGGTGAACGACGCTATCTTTTTCCTTTTTTTGAGGATAAGAGCAAAGCCGTCGGATATCCGATTCTCGTGACGAATTTTGAAAATGGTAAAGTCACCGAAGAATACAGAGTGGACGGAAATAAGATTCTTTATGAAAAGTATGATTATTCCTTAAAAGACACGGTCGGATATTATTGCATAAACTTTGTTCCGACGGGAATTTGTCCGGTTTTGGGCGAAGAAGAAGGATATTTTAACATAAATTCGCTTGAATACAGACAGACGAAAAACGAAGTCTGGTGTCAAAAACAATAAAGGTAAAACTATGGAAAAAGTTTACGAGAAAATTCAAAAGTATAAGAAACTGGCGGTGAAAAAACCGAAGTACTACGTTTCTATCGGCGATTTATATTCCGATGACGGCGATTTCAAAACCGCAACGATTTACTATCAAAAAGCCGTTGACAACGGCGTTTTGGCATATACTGTTCTTGGCGACACTTGGGGCTACCGCTCTCAATACAAAAAAGCGTTCGACGTTTATACGGAAGGCGCAAACAAAGGCGAAGCGGAGTGTTTTGCCCGTCTCGGATTTTGCTATGAAACCGGTTATGTAAAAATCGATATTCAAAAAGCAATCGAGTGTTACGCCAAAGCCTCCGATTTGGGTGTGGCGGCAGCGGCAAGATCTCTCGGCGATTTGTATTATTTCAATACGCCGATTGAAAATTCCGAGATCGCATACGTCAAAAACGCGCTGAAATGCTACGAGCGTGCTTTTTACCTCGGAGATATAGAGGTTGCAAAAAAGATAGGCTTCATATACTTAAACAACGAGGAACTGAAAGACGTTCCCAAAGCCATAGAGTGGTACGAAAAAGGATTGAGTCTCGGCGAATACTCGCTTAATTTCGATTTGGCTTACGTCTATCTCAATGACAGGTTTGTTCCGCACGACTACAAAAAAGGTTTGAAATATCTTTTGGACGGCGTAGAGCACAACGACCCCGAGAGTCTTTATATGTATGCGCGCGTTCGCGAAACGGGTATGTATAAGGTAGAACCCGACAAAAAGGCATATATTTATTATCTTAAAAAAGCGGCGGCACTCGGACAAGACGACGCTCTTCTCGATTTAGGGTACTACTATTATGATAAAGGCAAATACGACGATGCGCTCGATTGCTTTGCCTCATCAGATTTGAACGTTGTCGGATTATATTGGGCAATGGCGACAATTTATGAGGCAAAAAAGAAAGATTACAAAAACGCGCTTTTCTATTATCGTATGGCAATGGAAGATGATTATCCGGACGCTATCGAGAGAATGGCGGAAGCGTATCTCGGCGACGAACTCGGACTTGAAAAGGACGAGAAAACCGCCCTTAAACTTTTCAAACGAGCCGCAAAACTCGGAAATGCCGCCGCACAATATAATCTCGGTATGGCGTACGCTTGCGGATACTACGGCGTAACGCCCGATAAAGATAAGGCACTTTATTGGCTGAAAAAGAGCGTCAAAGGCGAAAATCCGTCGGCGTGCCTGCAAGTGGGACTTTATTACTACTACACCGTCAAAACCAAAGCGGCTTATAAAAAAGCCTTTGAGTTATTTACCGACGCATACAATTTCGGCGAGAACGAGGCGATTATCAATATCGGACTTTGCTATCTTCAAGGCAACGGCGTGAAAGAAGACAAAAAAGAAGCGGTTAAGTGTTTTAGGACTGCTGCTGAAAAGTACAGTTCGGGTGTTGCGTATCACAATCTCGGAATCTGTTATGAAAACGGATTTGGTGTGAGAAAAGATTATAAGAAAGCAATTGAAATGTACGGCAAAGCGGTAGAGAACGGCGAAAAAGCAGGACTTGAAGGAATTAAAAACGTTTATTTGAAAATGGGTAAAGATAAAAATTAAGCTATGTCGAGGTGTCCCTTCCTCAGTGATATGCCGGCGGCGTGGTATTGTCTTTGACAGTGATATGCCTACGGCGTGATATTTGCCCTGCGGACAAGTTATGGATAATTATTTGTCATTGCGAGCGGAAAACCGGGGACCCCACGGAATACTGTGTACCCGTGGGGTCCCCATTTTTCACGGATTTTCAGGTTCTTGGAAAAACTCAAAAAGGCGCAAATTATCGGTTTTTAATCGCGTCGACAGGTTTCTTTCGGGCAATCCTAAGTACAGGTATAAAGCTTGCGAAAAGTGCCGTGGCGATGCAGCCCAGAAGGATAATTCCGACCTCGCGAATTCCGTAACTTAAAAGGGTTATCGGCAGCCCGTATGTTGCGCGCATGGACGAGTTTACAACGGAAACTACAACGCCGCTTCCTATCGTCGCAAGCACGAATACGATAAGCGAAATCACAAGCGCCTCGTTGAAGAATATGCCGAAAACGTCACTTGAACGCGCTCCGACGGCTCGTAAAATGCCGATTTCGCGTTTTTTGTAAGATATCGACGCCGAAATATATGTCATAAACAGTATGACGGCGAATACGAAAACGCCGATGCCGACGTACAACAGAATTTTGGCGATTTCTTTAATGATCGAGCCCACCATATTCTCTGCCGAAACGACGTAGTTGACCAGAGAATACTTGACGCCGCCTTCGCTTTTCATTGAAAATTCGACGACTTTTTCAAGGTCGGATTTTGAAAGTTTTTCGCCGGAAATCGCCCTTGCGTATTTGCCGACGGGCGCGTTTTTGATTTCGGCGGCAAGGCTATCGGACACGCCGATGAAACTTTTGTCGACAGTGCCGTCACCGGGATCGACGAAGTAACCTTTTATCGTTAAAATTTTCGTGATATACGGGTTGTAAGTCCCGCCGCACTGCATTTTGATTTTTGCGTCTTTCAAAAGCGGCGAAAGCGTCGCTTTGATTTCTTCATTGTCGGAAGAGTTTTCTATGCCGTCAAGCCTGTCGCATATTCCCGCGTTGTCGTAATAAACGTTTTTCAAAGCGTTTATAAGCTGTTTTACTTCCAGCACGATTTCGTCGTCCGAAAGCGTGGTTTTGCCGCTGTCGAAAAATACGGTGCCCGCGTAATCGGTGGTTGTGAAGTAGTACCGATAATCTCCGCCCATATACATTCTGCGCGTTTTTCCGTTAATTTCTTCGCTTTGCAAAATCGCCCTGTCATAAATTTCCCCGCCGACGCCGTCGTAAGCAAGGTAGTTTTTAATAAAGTCCTTTCCGCAAAAGAGCAAGCCCGAAAACGCGCTGTTATGCTCGCTTGAAAACTGGCTTTGCAACATAAAGTAATCAAGCGCGTCGTCGTCGCTGCCGACGGTCTTGTCAAGAGCGGCGTATCTGGAATAATCGTAGCCCGTTTTCACGACGCCGACGATTTTGAACGTGCCGTTCATCGCGCTACCCGCGATTTTCAGGTTCGGTTTTGCATTGACAAAGTCCGCGGCGTTTTTAATCCCCGACGCTTCGATATTTTTGCTTTCGTCGGGAACGCCCTTCTCGTCAACGTAGGCGTATCCCCATTTTTTGAAGCAATCGAAGACAAAGTCGCTTATCGCGATTTCGTCGTCCCGCTCCGGCAACCGCCCCGCCATAAGCGAAAGATTGTGCTTTTTCAGGGTGGATTCGTCCTTGACCTCGACGATGCCCGAAACGCTGCCGTCATAAACCCTGCTTGTCGCGTCTTTCAGGAAATTCCCGGAAACGCTCGCGCTGCCGCCGCTGTAATATCCGCTGCCGCTTTCGGACAGCACGGGCAAAAAATCCATACCCGTCTTGTTTTTCAGATTTTCGACGTCGGCGTCGGACATTCGTTTTTCGGTGAAGAACTGATCGCCGAACTCGTCAACCAGCACCGTTTTTCTGAACGTGGTATATTTTATGCCGCTGTCGACAATCGAGTTGACGATGGCAGTCTTGCTGTCGTACGCGGCAAAACTGTCCACGATTCCGAACATTGCAAAGCATACGAAACACAAGAAAATCGTAATTATCAGCCTGAACGGCTTAGTTTTCATTCCGCTGACGCCCATTTTGAAACTTTCTTTCACGGGCATACGCGATTTAATAAGTCTGAACGGTTTGTCGTCGGAAATTTTTATCGCGTTTTCGTCGGTGGGGGCAAACGACTCCATTTTCCCGTCTTCGTCGATGTGCGACGCGGTTTTTACGTCGGCGTTGACCTTCTCGTCAAGCGACAAATACGCCTCGTCCCGTTCAAGATATTCGTTGATACGCTTTACGTCGTCGGCGGTCAGCCTGTACCCTTTCGGGAAGCGCAAAAGTTTCCCCTTGTAGTTTTCCGCGCCGCCCTCTTCCACTTCGGCGTCGATGCGGTGTTTTTCGATGTCGGAAATTACTTTGCCGTCTTTAAGTTCGATCACCCTGTCGCCGTAGGACTCGGCAAATTCGCGGTCGTGCGAAACGACGATGACAAGTTTGTCCTTTGACAACTTTTTAAGGGTGTCGAAAACTTGTATTCCCGTGCCGCTGTCAAGTGCGCCGGTGGGCTCGTCCGCCATGATGATTTCGGGGTTTTTGACAAGTGCCCTTGCGATTGCGACGCGCTGTTTCTGCCCGCCGGACAACTCGTTGGGCTTCCTTTTTCCATAGCCCGAAAGCCCGACTTCGTCCAGAATTTCGTTGATTTTTTCGTCGGTCGCTTTTGCCCCTTGAAGTTTCAGCGCAAGCGCGATATTCGCACCCACGTTGAAGTCTTCCAGAATGTTGTATTCCTGAAAAATAAAGCCGAGATACGTGTTGCGGTAACTGTCGAAATCGCCCGTGGAGAACTCCTTGGACGACTTGCCTTTGATGATGATTTCGCCGCTGTCCGCCGTGTCGAGCCCGCCCATAACGTTCAGTAGGGTGGACTTTCCGCTGCCCGATTTTCCGAGTATGAACACAAGTCCTTTTTCGGGAAATTTCAGACTTACGTCGTCAAGGGCTTTCACCTCGCCGCCTTTTTTCGGGCGATAAGTTTTTACGATATTTTTAATCTCAATCATAAAACCTCCGTAGCCGATGTTTTTACCGACCATAGATATATTATACTTTATTTAACGATATACTGTAAAACGAAAATAAACCTTAAATTTCGCGCCCCGTCGCGCACGGCTTTCAGTTTTTCAAAAGCGCAGATTTTTCGCATTAAAAAAGCATCTCGATTTGAGATGCTTCTTCGTTTTATTTTTCGGGTTTTTCGGGCGCGATTTTAAGCGAACCGTTTTCCGCGTCGACGACTATTACGTCGCCTTCGTCAAGGTTGCCCGAAAGTATGATTCTTGCAACCGGCGTTTCGATGTGGCTTTCGATAAAACGCTTCAAAGGTCTTGCGCCGAACGTTACGTCGTAGCCGCCGTCGATAATGACGTCTTTTGCCGCATCTGTAACTTTAAGGTGCAGATTTTGCCTTTCAAGTCTTGAATTGAGTTTTTCAAGCAGCAAGTCGATTATCTTTTTCACACTGTCGCGAGTAAGCGGAGTGAACGTTACGATGTCGTCCAGACGGTTCAGGAATTCGGGACGGAACGTCGATTTCAACAAGGCTGAAACCTGCTCTTTTGCCTCTGTCGAGATGTTGCCGTCTTTGTCGATGCCGTCCAGAATATACTGACTGCCGAGGTTACTGGTCATAATGATAATCGTGTTTTTGAAGTTGACCGTTCTGCCCTGACTGTCGGTAATTCTGCCGTCGTCAAGCACCTGCAAAAGCACGTTGAATACGTCGGGGTGCGCCTTTTCAATTTCGTCGAACAGCACGACGGAATAAGGTTTGCGCCTTACCGCTTCGGTAAGTTGTCCGCCTTCGTCGTAGCCCACGTATCCCGGAGGCGCGCCGATAAGACGCGACACGCTGAACTTTTCCATATACTCGGTCATATCGATTCTCACGATATTTCTCTCGTCGTCGAAAAGATAATTCGCAAGGGTTTTCGCAAGCTCGGTTTTACCGACGCCCGTCGGCCCTAAGAACATAAAGCTGCCGATAGGACGGTTTTCATCGGATATGCCCGCACGCGAACGCAGGATTGCGTCTGCGACTTTCGTGACCGCCTCGTCCTGACCGATAACTCTCTTATGCAACTCGTTGCCGAGATTCAAGAGTTTAGTTTTCTCACTTTCCATAAGTTTCGTTACGGGGATACCCGTCCATTTTGCGACGATTTTTGCGATTTCGTCCGCCGTAACTTCGTCGCGGAGCAGGCTTGAATTCTCGTGTTTGCCCGCCTTGCTTTCGGCTTCTTCCAGACGTTTTTGAAGTTCGGGAAGTTTGCCGTATTGCAATTCCGCCGCGCGCGTGAAGTCGTAAGACCTTTTCGCTTCTTCGATTTCAAGGTTCACTTTATCGATTTCGGCTTTGGTTTCCTGAACGCCGACAATCTTTTTCTTTTCGTTTTCAAGCTGGGCTTTCATCTCGTTGAACTTCGCGTTAAGTTCCGCAAGTTCCTTTTCGATGCTCGCCTTACGCTCCATCGACAGTTTGTCGCTTTCTTTTTTTAATGCGGATTCTTCGATTTCAAGCTGCATTATCTTGTGCGAGATGTCGTCCATTTCGGCAGGCATGCTGTCGATTTCGGTACGAATCATGGCGCACGCTTCGTCGACAAGGTCGATTGCCTTATCGGGCAGGAATCTGTCGGTGATGTAACGGTCGGACAATGTCGCCGCCGCAACGAGAGCCTGGTCGTGAATCCTCACGCCGTGATAGATTTCGTATCTTTCTTTCAGTCCTCTTAAAATCGCAATCGTGTCTTCGACGTCGGGCTGATCGACGGTCACCGGTTGGAAACGACGTTCAAGCGCGGGATCTTTTTCGATATACTTGCGGTATTCGTCCAAAGTCGTCGCGCCGATGCAGTGCAACTCGCCACGGGCAAGCATAGGTTTCAGGAGATTGCCTGCGTCCATGCTGCCTTCGGTCTTGCCTGCGCCGACGATCGTGTGCAATTCGTCGATGAACAAAAGCGTCCTGCCTTCCTGTTTTTTGATTTCGTTAAGGACGGCTTTCAGCCTTTCTTCAAATTCGCCGCGGTACTTCGCGCCCGCAATCAACGCACCCATATCCAACGCGAAAACCTTTTTGTCTTTCAATCCTTCGGGGACGTCGCCGCGTACGATACGCTGTGCAAGCCCTTCAACGATTGCGGTCTTGCCGACGCCCGGATCACCGATAAGCACGGGGTTGTTTTTCGTCTTTCTGGAAAGAATCCTTATGACGTTTCTTATTTCCTCGTCACGGCCGATTACGGGGTCGAGTTTTCCGTTTCTTGCCCTTTCGACAAGGTCGTATCCGTATTTATTGAGCGCTTCGTAAGTGTCTTCCGGGTTGTCCGTGGAGTTGGGCGCGGTTTTGATTTTTTTCAAAGCGTCCAGAAACGCCGCCTTGTCCACGCCGTACGCAGAAAACAATTTTTTGAGATTCGCCGTCTGGTTGTCGAGAATACCTTCAAAAAGATGCTCGACTCCGACGTACGCGTCGCCGTCTTTTTTGGCGTACTTTTCGGCAGCGGCAACGACTTTCGCCGCTTCGTTACCGAGATACATGCTCGCGCCTTCGCCCGAAACCCTCGGGAAAGATTTAATCACGTTTTCGACCGCGCCTTTAAGACTGTCGGCGCTTACTTGCAGTCCTGTTAAAATTTTATAAATAAGTCCGTTTTCGTCGTCAAGCAAAGCGTATAAAAAATGCTCGGGCTTGATTTCCTGATTGTCGTGTTCGAGAGCGACGTTTTGCGCGCCCTGCACGGCCTCAACGGCTTTTGCGGTATATTTATTAGTATCCATATATTATTTATCCTCCTTTTTACGATAATACATACGCGAGCGTTGGCAGTCAGTGTTACAAACCGTTAGCACTCGCAACCCTTGATTGCTAATTATTGTAACACTTATTTACGATTTGTCAATACATTTATGAAAAAAAGTTAAAGAAAAATACAACAAAAAAAAGCACCCCGTTCGGGTGCTAAACATAGTTCTCTTAAAACGGCATAAATTAGATGAATAATAATTGTCCCAAAATCGTCAGAATTTTGATTAAAATCTATCCCAAAAACGGCAAAAATTAAATCTTTGTTAGTTATCCCAAAATCGTCAGAATTTTGATGAGATTGTGTTTTTCTCGGCGGGTTCAGAAAAATCCAGTGTACTTTGGCGTACACGATTTTTCGGGTTCCGCCGAAAAAGCAGAATATCGCAAAATTATGACGATTTTGCAACGAGGGCGGCAGCACCTAAGATACCAGCCTCATTTTTAAGCGTCGCCTTAACAACCTTAATATACGGATTTCTTTTGCCGCCGTAACTGTAACGGGTGACGTACGCTTGCAGGCGTTTTATGAACCAGTCGCCCTGATTGCTTATACCGCCGCCCATAAAGATTATTTCGGGACGGATATAGTTGCCGATATTCACAAGCCCTTCACCGACGTATCTGATATATCTTGAAACAAGGGCTTTTGCGGTTTTGTCGCCCGCGTTCATCGCGTCGAATGCCGTACGCCCCGTGACCTTCCCTTCTTTTTTGGCGATTTCGTTCATCAGACTTTCGGGATGTTTTTCCATCGCGCGTTTGGTATCGCGGATAAGAGCAGTTGCCGACGCATACGCTTCCCAGCAACCGCGCCTGCCGCAACCGCATTTTTCGCCGCCCATACGAATGACGGTGTGTCCGCCCTCGCCGCCTGCGCCTTTGAAGCCGGAAATCAAATTACCTTTGACAAGTGTGCCTGTCCCTACACCTGTGCCGAGTGTCACCATGACAGCATTTTGCACGCCTTTCATATCGCCGAACACCGATTCGCCGATGACAGCGCAGTCCGCGTCGTTGCCGATATACACGGGAAAATCGAAATATTTTTTGAATTCCGCACGGAAATCGTAATCGCGGAAGAAAATATTGCAGGTATAAAAAATCTTTGCGGTGTCGGGATCGACCGTGCCGGGGACGCCCATGCCCATTCCCGCGATTTCGTCCGTCGAAATGCCGGCGTCTTCCAAAAGTTTTGCGACAAGCCCCGCGATATCTTTTGTGTTGTCGTCGGACGGTTGCGTCGGTTTTGTAACAACGCTGTCTTTCACGATTATGTTGCCGTTTTCGTCGACGATGCCGCCTTTAATGCTCATACCGCCCACGTCGATACCTATATAATACATGTTCAAATCCTTGTTTTTTTTCTTAATTTTACCACAAATACACGGCGCGCGCAACGGTTGCGCCGGGACATTTTCAGGTGCCAAGCAAAATTCTTCTTGATTTATTACGTTATCGTGTGATACAATACTTCTAAGAATAATGATTATTGGGGATTTATATTATGTTGAAACCGGAAGAAATTATTGCGGCAAGGATTCTTATGAACACCAACGAGGTTTTTTTGTCCTCGGTCGGCGCAGGGGGCGGTCCACGTTCCAGCATTATCACGAAACTTCGCTCGGAAGGACACAACGTCATTTATTTCGGCGCGCCGATTAACAGCCAGAAAGTCCAGAATATCCGACAAAATCAGAACGCAAGTATTTGTTATTACAGCGGCTCGGACAGTATCACGCTTTTGGGCAGGGTTGAGTTCGTCACCGACAACACGTTAAGGAAGCAGCTCTGGCGCGAATGGTGCCAAAAAACCAACGCGATCGCGCTTAACGAGTACGACTTCTGCCCGATGAAGTTCACGACGACGGAGGCCACTTTCTGGATACGAAACAAACTTTCAACCTTCAATTACGAATAATCGCGATTAAAGAATAATCAAAGTTCGTCCCGAATATAAATACCGTATGAAATATACGGTAATTCGGGTTGGCTTTGGCGAGAACGCCTCATCTTTGGCAAGAAAATACAAAACGACCGAAAGGTCGCTTTTTTTATTGAACGATAATCCACTTTTCTTTGAGGGAGAACGGCTTATCGCGGCGGAATTCCACGGGAAAACCTGCGTCGCGAAACCTTTCGACACGGCGGAAACCGTCGCAAAAAGGACGGGAACAAGAAAAGAAGAAGTGATTCGTCTGAACGGCACCGACAAATTCTTCCCCGGTCAGAACGTGATTCTTTCGGATTATGACGAATAAGAAAAGTATTTTCAAATCGGTCGCGGTCGTAACGGCGTTTTCGGTCGCGACAAGACTTTTTGCGTTTTTGTTCAAAGTTTTCGTGTCGCGGCAGTTCGGCGCGAGCGTTGTCGGCGTATATCAGATGGCGTTGAGTTTTTATTTTTTCGCGTCGGCGGTTGCGCTCAGCGGACTTCCGACGGTAATAAGCCGAAAGATTGCCGAGGACGAAAAAACGGGCGGCGAAAACGTTCCGTCGCTTATTTCGACCGCGCTTGTTTTGTCGCTGTCGTCGGTACTTCCGATACTTTCGGTGATTTATCCCGTCGCTTTCCTTTTGCCGTCGGTTTTTGCGGACGAGCGGGTTTTGCCGCTTGTCGTGATTATGCTGCCCGCACTTCTCAGCACAAGTATTTACAACGTTATCCGCAGTTGGTTCTGGGGAAAAAGGTCTTTTCTTGCGTTCAGTTTCACCGAGATGCTGGAAGAAGTCCTTCGCATTACTTTCACGCTGATATTTTCGCTGGGACTTATCGCCGCCGTAACGCCGCTTAAAGGGCTTGCGGTAGGTTTTTTGGTGTCGGATATTGCGTGCGCCGTCGTACTTTTCATACTGTTTTTGATAAAAAAAGGTAAATTCGGCCGTATAAAAGACGTTCCGGCGGTGTTAAAACCCTCGCTTCCGATAACGGCGATGCGCGTTTTCGGCGGAGTCATCGGCGCGTTTACGGCAATCGTGATTCCCGTCCTGCTCATAAAATACGGTATGGAAAAAAGCGACGCGTCGGCAACTTTCGGACGCGTTACAGGAATGGCGATGCCCCTTCTTATGGCGCCGACCACTCTCACGGGCGCGCTGTCCGTCGTGCTTATCCCGGAAATCGCGACGATTAAACACGACGATAAATCGGCGATGTCCACGCGCATTGACGGCAGCATAAATTTTGCGATAATAATCGCAGCCCTTTTCACGATTTTGTATATCCCTCTTGGAAAAGAAATCACGACTTTCGTGTTCAAAGACGAGTTTTCGGGCGTGTATCTTTCAAACGTCGCGCTTATGCTGTACCCGCTGGGGCTCAACCAGATTTCGACGTCGATATTAAACTCGATGGGGCTTGAAAAGAAATCCTTTTTCAATTACGCCGTCGGCGCGGCGATACTTATGATTCTGACGCTCGCGCTGCCGAAGTACGTCGGAATTTACGCTGTCGCGATCGGGGGCGCGGTGGGAAGCGTCGTCACGTCTTTTCTGAACCTTAACGCGCTCAATAAAAAAGCGCGGATTCTGGACAATCCCAAAAAGACCGCGCTTGCAATATTGTTGTCGTTTCCGCTTGTCGCGCTGACCTGTCTTCTGAAAAACCTGCTGTTTTTCAAAATTCCGCCGTTTTTCGCGATTGCGATTTCGGGCGGAATACCGATGATTTTATACCTTGCGGCGTGCGTCGCTTTCAGAATCTTCGACGTTACTCGCTTTTACAAAACGACGCGGAAAAAATCTTTGAAAAAACGGGATAAATCAAAAAAGTAAGCCCGACGTTTATCGCGGTAACGGGCGTTTGCGTAACCGCGCGCACCCCCATATAGGCAAAAAACGTCTGCCCTTTGCTGAGCCCCATAAGATACAATGCGTACGTGTTTATGAAAAGCGTGCAGACGACGTAAACCAGAATATACGATATTGCGATATTCACGTACGGCATCGCGCCGCCGAGTTTTTTGATTTTAATATACGACGTGAGCCCCGGGATAACGCCGATAAGCACCGACGCGCAAAGAATCACCGGGTTTGGCGCATACCCGCCGCCGACGAAACAGCCGATCACGTCGCCGAGTCCGCCGACAAGTCCGCCGGCAATCGGCCCGAAAAAGTACCCCGCAAGAAAACATACCGTATAAGTCAGCGTGATTTTGAGCGTGCCTAAGCGCGGCGAGAATATGCCGACAACGACGTTCAACGCCACGAATACCGCAAGGTACGCAATCTTTTGCGCCGTGAAATAACGTTTTTTTTCGGAAGACTCCCCGACGGAAACGTCGGGTTCTTGTGCAACGATTTTGTTTTTGAGCATAAAAAAACCTCCTTTAAGAGGTTCGCGTTAAAAGCCGCGCGAAAACGCGGTACTTCGCAGCGAACGCGACAAGCCACCGCAGGTTTCCCTTTCGTTTGCGGGCGACATTCCATCCCGCAACACTTAACGCGACTTATCTACTCTGCAACGCTAATAATAAACTATCCGCGCCGAAAAATCAAGCGGCGGCGCATAAATCGCGAAAACTTAAAAATAATAGCGATATGCTCAACGTTTTAATTCGCGCAATAATATTGTACTTTTTCCTGCTGGCGGCGATGCGGCTTATGGGAAAGCGGCAGTTGTCCGAGTTTCAGCCCTTCGAGTTTGCGATAACTCTCGTCGCGGCAGACCTTGCGTGCATTCCGATGTCGGACAACACCATTCCGATAATTTACGGCATAATCCCGATATTCACGCTTGTGATACTGCACAATCTCTTGACGTTTTTCGCAATCAAAAGTCACCGCTTCCGAAAACTCATCAACGGCAAGCCCGTTATCCTCATCGGCGACGGCAAAATCGACTGCGACGTGCTTAAAAAATGCGGAATGACCGCAAACGACCTTCTGGAAAGCCTGCGCGAACAAGGATATTTCAAAATCGGCGAGATAAACTACGCCGTGCTGGAAACAAACGGGAAAGTGTCCGTGCTGCAAAAGTTTGCAAACGCACCGGTAACGAACGCCGACCTTAATATCGAAGGCGGCAGCAACAACCTTCCTTACAACGTCGTCGTCGAAGGCAGGTTTATGGGGGATACGTTCAAAAGCATTACCCCTCCCCTTGAAAAGGACGTCGTCGTAAAAACGCTTGAAAAAGAGAATATGACAATCCGCGACGTGTTCTTGTTTTCCATTGACAAAGACGCGGCGTTTATACAAAGTTACGACGGGCGCGTCGTGAACACGATAATCGAAAAATGAAAAAAGCAGTTATCCTTTTTATAATATTTCTTATGATTCTGGGCGCGGGGATTGCCGAACACTTTTTCGTGCATAAAACCTTTGACGACTTCAATGAGCGCATTGGAAAAATCGAAGCCGCCCTTCAAAACGACGACGTTGATTCCGCGCTTTCTTACGCCGAAGACTTGCAAAACTTCTGGGCGAAAAAACGAAAACTCGTGGAGGCGATTTCCTACTGTCAGGACGCACGACAGGTCAACGTAATACTTGGGGAACTCACGGGAAGTTTAAGGTGCGAAGACACCGACAACGCTTTCAGCAAAATCGAAAGCCTGTATCAACTCATACAAAACATACGGGATATGCTGGACTTCAACGCCATTGATATAATTTAATTATTCCGACAAAAAAGCGGCTTTACAAACGTAAAACCGCTTTTTAACGTTGTTTTTGCAATTTTCGCATTACTTCAAAATTCTTTTAAGGAACTGTCCGGTATACGACTTTTCGTTTTCCGCGATATGTTCGGGCGTGCCGACGTCAACTATCGTGCCGCCTCTGTCGCCGCCGTCGGGACCAAGGTCAACGATGTTGTCCGCAACTTTTATCACGTCAAGATTATGCTCGATAACGACGACGGTGTTGCCGCTCGACACAAGCCTTTGCAAGATTGCGATAAGTTTTGCAACGTCGTGGGTATGCAGTCCCGTCGTGGGCTCGTCCAGAATATACAGCGTCTTGCCGGTGCTGCGTTTGCTGAGTTCGGTTGCGAGTTTCACGCGCTGCGCCTCGCCGCCCGAAAGCGTGGTTGCGGGTTGACCGAGTTTGATGTACCCGAGTCCCACGTCGTAAAGCGTCTTGATTTTGTTGTAAATCTTCGGAATGTTTTTGAAATATTCGCACGCTTCCTCGACGGTCATTTCAAGGACGTCGTTGATGTTTTTGCCCTTATATTTCACTTCCAGCGTTTCTCTGTTATACCGCTTCCCGTGGCACACGTCGCAGGGGACGTAAATGTCGGGCAGAAAGTGCATTTCGATTTGTATTATGCCGTCGCCGCCGCAATTTTCGCACCTGCCACCCGAAATGTTGAACGAAAATCTGCCCGCCGTATATCCCCTTGCCTTTGCGTCGGGAGTCGAGGCAAACAGTTCCCTTATCGGGGTGAAAACGCCCGTGTACGTCGCGGGATTGCTGCGCGGAGTGCGACCGATCGGCGACTGATCGATATTGATGATTTTATCAAAGTTGTCGATGCCTACGATCTCGTCGTACTTCCCTTCCGTAAGGTTGCTTTTGTTCAGTTTGTTATAAACCGCGGGATAAATAATTTCGTTGACAAGGCTGCTTTTCCCGCTGCCCGAAACGCCCGTAACCGCGGTTAAAAGCCCGACGGGAATATCGACGTCGATGTTTTTCAGGTTGTTTTGTCTTGCGCCGCGAACCGACAAATATCTGCCGTCGGGGCGTTTTCTTTCTTCGGGCACGTCGATTTTGAGTTCGCCCGACAAATACTTGCCCGTTATCGACTCCTTGCAGGCAATAATGTCGTCCACGCTGCCTGCCGCAACGAGTTTTCCGCCGTGTATGCCCGCGCCGGGACCGATATCCACGATGTAATCCGCCGCGCGCATCGTATCCTCGTCGTGTTCGACAACGATAAGCGTGTTTCCGAGGTCGCGCAGTCCTTTCAGACTGCTTAGTAATCTTTCGTTATCCTTCTGGTGAAGCCCGATCGATGGTTCGTCAAGGATATACAACACTCCCGTAAGTCCGCTGCCGATTTGCGTGGCAAGCCTTATCCTTTGCGATTCGCCGCCCGAAAGCGTCGAGGCGGAGCGGGAAAGCGTAAGATAATCGAGCCCGACGTTTACCAGAAATTTCAGCCTTGCGCGGATTTCTTTGATTATTCTTTCGGCAATGAGCGTTTTTTGTTTGTCAAGAACGAGCGCGCCGAAAAATTCGTCGATTTTTTTCACCGACATATCCGAAAGTTCCGCAATGTTAAGCCCGCCGACAGTGACCGCGAGCGCTTCTTTTTTCAGGCGTTTTCCGCCGCACGTTTTGCACGGCACGGACACCATATATCTTTCGATTTCGTACTTAACGCCGTCGCTTGTCGTTTCGCGATAGCGGCGCATAAGGTTGTTGACGATACCTTCGTATTTCGTCATAAACTGCCCGCGGAAACTGCGTGAGTTATAATCCATCGGGATTCTTTCGTCAACGCCGTACAAAATCGCGTCAAGTTTCCACTTCGGCAAGTCTTTAATCGGAGTCGTGAGCGAAAATTCAAGCAACTTCGACAACGCTTTCATTTGCGAGCGCACGATGTCGCCACTGCCGAGATTCCACCCCGACGGCGCGGCAAGTCCGCCGTTTCCGACGCCCAGATTTTCGTCGACGATAATCTTTTTCAGGTCGATTTCGTTGCGGAAGCCCAGCCCGCCGCATTCGGGACAAGCCCCGTACGGATTATTGAAAGAAAACAGTCTGGGTTCCAGTTCTTCGATGCTGACGTCGCAATCGGGACAACTGTATTTCGTGCTGTAAATCGTCGTCTTTTTTGCGTTTTCGACGACGACAAGTCCGTTTGCGAGTTTGAGCGCGGCTTCGACGCTGTCCGTCAGACGTCTTTCCGAGCCCTCTTTTACGGCGATACGGTCGATTGTCACCGATATATCGTGTTTTACGTTTTTGTCAAGGACGATATCTTCGTCAAGGGTATAGTCGATGCCGTCCACACGCACGCGAACGTAGCCGGACTTTTTGAAGTCTTCAAGTTCCTTCCTGTATTCGCCCTTTCTGCCTCTGACGACGGGTGCCATGATTATGACCTTATTGTCGCCCGACTGCACGGTGCTTTCGATGATTTTGTCGGTAATCTGGTCAACAGTCTGATGTTCGATTTCCCTGCCGCACTTCGGACAATGCGGAGTGCCGACGCGGGCGTATAAAAGCCTTAAATAATCGTAAATTTCGGTAACGGTGCCCACCGTCGAGCGCGGGTTTTTGGAAGTCGTTTTCTGGTCGATGGAAACGGCGGGGGAAAGCCCTTCGATATATTCGACGTCGGGTTTTTCCATTTGTCCCAAAAACATACGGGCATAACTTGACAGACTTTCGATATACCGTCTTTGCCCTTCGGCGAAAATCGTGTCGAAAGCAAGCGACGACTTACCGCTGCCGGAAAGCCCCGTGAACACGACAAGTTTGTCGCGCGGGATTTCGACGTCGATGTTTTTAAGGTTATTCTCTTTTGCTCCTTTTACAAAAATTTTGTCCGTCATTTATGTTATCTTCCAAGTTCTTTTTTAAGTTCGGATATTCTGTCGCGAAGTTTGATTGCCGCCTCGAAATCCAGCCCTTCCGCCGCGACTTGCATAAGTCCTTTCAAACGTTCAAGTTCCGAAGCGATATCTTGACGGTCGCGTTTTGCGTCTTTATCCAGCTTTTTGGTGATTTCGATTGTATTTACGATTTCTTTCACGACGGTGTGCGGCACGATACCGTGCGCCGCGTTGTAGTCGGATTGTATCTTTCTTCTGCGGTTTGTTTCGTCGATTGCGCGCTGCATGCTGCCCGTTATCGTATCGGCGTACATAATAACCCTTGCGTCGACGTTTCTTGCGGCGCGGCCGACGGTCTGGATAAGCGCGGTTTCGCTTCTTAAAAACCCTTCCTTATCGGCGTCGAGAATCGCAACGAGCATTACTTCGGGAAGATCGAGCCCTTCTCTTAAAAGGTTGATTCCGACAACCACGTCGACGTCGCCTTTTCTCAAAGAATTGATGATTTCGATTCGTTCCAGCGTGTCGATGTCACTGTGCATATACTTGACCTTGATCCCCTTTTCCTTCAAAAACGAAGTAAGGTTTTCCGCCATTTTTTTTGTGAGCGTCGTAACGAGCGTTCTGCCGCCCTTTTCGACGGTCAGATTGATTTCGGAAATAAGGTCGTCGATTTGTCCTTCGACGGGGCGTATAAAAATTTCGGGGTCGATAATGCCCGTAGGACGTATGAGTTGTTCCGCCACCTGGTCGGCTTCCTGCAACTCGAACGGGGCGGGAGTCGCCGACACGCACACAAGCTGATAAATCCTTTTCTCAAACTCGTCGAAACGGAGCGGACGGTTGTCGAAAGCGGCGGGCAGACGGAAACCGTATTCCACAAGGTTTTTCTTCCTGCTTCTGTCGCCGTTGTACATACCGCGGATTTGCGGAATCGTCATATGGCTTTCGTCGATGAAACAGACGAAATTTTTCGGGAAGAAGTCCAACAAAGTATAAGGCGGTTCGCCGGGTTTCCTTCCGTCAAAGTATCTGCTGTAATTTTCGATGCCGCTGCAATAGCCCATTTCGCGCATCATTTCGACGTCGTACGCGACGCGCTCGCCGATTCGTTGCGCCTCGATAAGTTTATTGCGGTCGGTGAAATATTTCACCCTTTCTTCCCTGTCTCTCGTGATGAGCGTCAGGGCGTTTTCCATACGGCTTTCGCCGACGACGTAATGGGTTGCGGGGAAAATGACGGCGTGTTCGAGCCGCGACAACGGCTTTCCCGTAAGGGCGTCGATTTCATAAAGTTTTTCGATTTCGTCACCGAAAAATTCAACCCGTATCGCGACTTCCGAATTTGACGACGGGAATATATCCACAACGTCGCCGCGCATTCTGAATGTGCTGCGCTGAAAGTCGATGTCGGCGCGCTTATATTGTATATTCACGAGTTTACGCGCCAAATCGTCACGGTCAAGCGTCATTTCAGGGCGCAAAGAGATGGAAAGGTTGAAGTATTCTTCGGGCGCGCCCAGCCCGTATATGCACGATACGGAACTGACGACGATGACGTCGTTTCTCTCGCAAAGACTACTTGTCGCGCTGTTTCTGAGTTTGTCGATTTCGTCGTTGACTTCCAGCTCCTTTTCGATGTAAGTGTCGCTTCTCGGGATATACGCTTCGGGCTGATAGTAGTCGTAATACGATACGAAAAACTCCACGCGGTTATCGGGGAAAAACTCACGAAACTCGTTGCAAAGCTGCGCCGCAAGCGTTTTGTTGTGCGCGATAACGAGCGCGGGACGTTGCACCCTTTCGATGACGTTTGCCATCGTAAAAGTTTTGCCGCTTCCCGTAACGCCCAGAAGCACCTGCGTACGAAACCCGTCGTTCAGTCCCTCGACAAGTTTTTCGATTGCCTGTTCCTGATCGCCGTTCGGTCTGAATTTCGATTTTAACTGAAAAAGATGATTTTCCATCAACGAAACTTGCCCATAATAAGCGGGGCGATGATATATCTTATGATGATTGCGATCGTGCCGGAAACGATTGCCGTGCATACCGTAATCAGCAGTTTGTTGTAAACGCTTTTGCGCCACGCCCTTTCGACGCGCGCGAACGAAAGCCCTTTCTGGTGCATCGTGATGCAATACGTCAGTTCGCCGTGGTTGTCGGCGGAAATGTATTCCAGATAATCGTCGAGCGCAAGCCCTTTGAGCATAGGTTCGAGTTCTTCGGGGGTGTAGGCGTAATCGTACGGCAACGCCTCAAAAATTTCAAGCGGTTTCACCAGACAAACGCCCTCGTCGTTTTTTTCGGCAAGGTTAAGAAGGACGTGCATAAGCGCCCTTTCTTTTTTATTCAGTGCGTGTTTTTCAACTGCCATAGTCCGCCTCTTATTTCATTTTCAGAAAAACGCCGATAAGAAGAGCGATCGCGCTTGCGATAAGCCCGCCGAGGAGCGCGCCCCAGAACGCCGCTTTTCTTATCATTTTCCTTAAAGAGATGCTGTCAAGTTTGATTTCTTTCGACTTGCCTTTTTCGCCTGCGACGGGAACGTCGACGGACGCGGTGGGGTGCGAGTCGTGCGGTTCCACCTTTTCGATGGCGCGCGCTTTTGCAAGCGTGGCAAGGCAATACTCGTCCACCGTCGAATATTTGACTTTGATATAATCGTTGTCGGACAACGTGCGGATTATCCCCGAAAGTTCCACCTTTGTGCAACGGTCGGAATCGGACAATTTCGCGATGATTTCGTCCGCGTCGATGATTTTATAGGCGCCGTCCGAAAAGTCGTTAAGGACAGTCAGCACGGCGTTTAATTGCCTGTCAAGCATATACTACCTCATTTTAGTTACCCTATTATACCACCTGCAAGGTCAAATTGCAAGCCCTGACAAAAGTCTTTCAAAAAGTCGATCGAAAATTAGTATTTCAATTTGCTTTTATTTTATAATAAAGTGTGCTATCATTGACTAAATTATAAATTTTCGAGTGAATATGAATCTTTTAAGCAAGTTTTTGAATAGAACGGATTTTTCGGACTACGACGATTTCAGAAGAAACGCGAAACTTTGCGTTCCGTCCGATTTCAACTTCGGATTTGACGTCGTGGACGAATACGCAAGGCTTTGTCCCGAAAAACGCGCCCTTGTATGGTGCAATCAGAAAGGCGAAGAAAAAGTCATCACCTTTGGCGAAATGAAAGAATTGTCGCTGAAAATGTGCAACGTCATTTCGTCGTACGGCGTGAAAAAAGGCGATTTCGTAATGAGTATGCTCAACCGTCGTTGGGAATACTGGGTACTTGTCGTGGCGTGCTGCAAAATGGGCGTCGTACTTATCCCCGCAACTCATATGCTCACCCCGAAAGACGTCGCGTACCGCGTGAACGAAGCGGGCGTGAAACTGCTGTTTGCGACGGAAGAAGAAGACGTTGCGGAACATATCTCGCTTGCCCTTCCCGATTGCAAAAACCTGAAAGGCGTATTGTCGGTAAACGGCGCGCACTTCGACAACCTTGACGAAAAACTTGAAAACGCGCCCGCGGAATTTTCCTTCGACGCGCGCCCGAACCCTCGCGATCTGATGCTCGTATATTTCACTTCGGGCACGACGGGTATGCCCAAAATGGTCATGCACGACTTTTTGTATCCTTTGGGACACGTCTTCACCGCAAAATATTGGCAGGACGTCGTCGACGACGGCTTGCACTTCACTATGGCGGAAACGGGCTGGGCAAAATGCAGCTGGGGCAAAATCTACGGTCAGTGGATATCGGGCACGGCGGTTTTCGCCTACGACTACCACGGCAGATTTACCCCCACGGACGTCTTGCCGCTTGTGAAAAAATACGGGATAACGACTTTTTGCGCCCCGCCCACGATTTACAGATTTTTGGTGAAAGAAGACTTGTCGAGTTTTGATTTATCCTCGATAAAACATTGCTCCACCGCCGGCGAAAGTTTGAATCCCGAAGTGTTCAAACAGTTTGAAAAAGCGACCGGGCTCAAAATTTACGAAGGTTTCGGTCAGACCGAAGGCACGGTAATGCTGGGCACGTTCAAATATTTGTCCCCAGTTACGGGCAGTCTCGGAAAGCCCAGCCCCCTGTACGACGTGCGCCTTATCGACGACGACGAAAACGAGGTTAAACCCGGCGAAGAAGGCGAAATCGCCATACTGAAATCGGAAAATCAATGCGGACTCGTCGCGGGCTACTTCAAGGACGAGGCGCGCACTGCCGCCCTTAAAAACGACGTTTACTTCCACACCGGCGACCTTGCCTATCAGGACAAAGACGGCTGGTTCTGGTACGTCGGAAGAAAGGACGATATCATCAAATCGTCGGGCTACCGCATCGGACCTTTCGAGGTCGAAAGCGCGCTTATGGAACACCCCGCGGTGTTGGAATGTGCAATCACCGCCGTCCCCGACGACCTGCGCGGACAAATCGTGAAAGCGACAATCGTCCTGACCAAAAACTATCAGCCGTCGGACGCCCTTATCAAGGAACTGCAAAACCACGTGAAAAAGGTAACCGCGCCGTATAAATACCCGCGCATCGTGGAGTTTGTGAAAGAACTTCCGAAAACGACGTCGGGCAAAATCCGCCGTGTGGAAATCCGCGAAAACGACAAAAAATAAAAATATCCATTCCGGTATATCCAAAACAAAAAACTCCGCGCTTGCGGAGTTTTTTAATGCGATTTCAAATTATATTTGCTTCATTTACCCTTTATAGTTCCACGTAATTTTAATTTTACTACTAAATATTCCAAGACCTTCATCCGTAGTATATGCCCATTCATTATGCCACCCAGCAGGTTTTGTCGCAACTTCGCAATTTACATAACAATAATTAGTCCATCCCCAAAAAACTCTCTTGCCCATTCGTTCGACGCTTTTAGGAATTACAATATGGATTGTTCCGCCGCTACTCATATCTTTTGCAAATGCGAAACTTCCTATTGATTTTACGTTCGACGGAATAATAACCCCATTAAAATTTATTTTGGAATCCTTAAATGCATTATCGCCTATAATCAACAACGACTCAGGAAGCACTATGCTTTTAACCTTAGCGTTTTTATTAAAAAGATTCTCTTGAATTACTTTTGTTCCATCTTTAATAATTATATTAATTTCTTCGTCACTAGTATCTTTGAATTTATACGCTATTGCCCCTGCATAAACAACTCCCGCCGGTTGATTTTCATACCATTTTGTGTTTATCAACGCATTGCTATGAATGTTTAAAACATTACTTGATATTTCAATATCAGCCAACTTGCTACAATTCAAAAACGCATTGGCGGAAACAATTTCAATATTTTCCGGAATGTTGATATATGCAAGGTTGTTGCAACTTTCAAAAGCGTTCTCTCCTATGCTTTTTACGGAACTAGGAAGAATAATATCGTTCAGTTTTTCGCAAAATGCAAAAGCACTTGCACCAATTGATTCGACATTTTTCATTACAACTTTTTGCAGACTAACATTATGCGAAAACGCACTATTGCCTATTGTTTTAATACTTTCGCCGATAATTATCTCTTTTAAATAAGGCGCATCCTTAAATCCGTCAACTTTAATCTGTGATACAACTCGATTATTATATTGCATGGGAATTGTAATAGACTCTGCTATCACATTTCCTCTCCCTATCGCGTATGTTCCATCATCTAATAATTCGTATTCAAATTTATCAATATTATTAGCCAGTCTTCCATTTACTAAATCTTCAATCCACTCTTCTTCGGTTTTAGAATATTCTGGATGATACTTTAAATAAATTTGGTATGCCGATAAACCATTTTCGCCGTGCTCGCCTTGAATTCCTTGTTCACCTTGAATTCCTTGTTCACCTTGGACTCCTTGTTCTCCCTGTGCCCCGCGCTCGCCTTGAATTCCTTGTTGCCCTTGTTTTCCCTGTTCGCCTTTTTCGCCACGCTCACCTTGAACACCTTGAACACCTTGCTCTCCTTGTATCCCCTGTTCGCCTTGCTTTCCTTGTTCACCTTGGACTCCTTGTTCGCCCTGTGCTCCGCGCTCGCCTTTATCACCTTTTAATGATAATAACCACTCTTTTTCCGAACCTACAAATCCATTGTCAACGGCAATTTCATAAGCACTCTTTCCATTTTGAATATTATCTGTACCTGCTGCTTTTGTACATGCAAATAAAGAAAAGCTCATTATTAACAATAAAACAACAATATAACTTTTTTTCATAACCTTTTCTCCTTGTTGTTATAAATTTTAACCGTAATTTTTACGGTTGTCAATGCATTTGTCGTAATTTCTACGGCATAATAGCATTATGGACTTCAAATCACGATTGAAAGAATTAAGAACAGAGGACGGCATTTCTCAAAAGCAACTTGCCCTTGCCATCGGCACAAGCGACGATTGCATATACTTTTGGGAAAAAGGCAGAAGCGAGCCGTCCATTGCCGATATTGTCGCCTTGGCAAAGTATTTCGACGTTACAACCGATTACTTGTTGGGTGTAAAATCCGATGTATAGTTTTCAAATATTTTACAAAAATTCATACAAAAACTCCGCCGTGGCGGAGTTTTTTAATGCGGTTTTCGTGCGGTTTTTGTGCGGTTTTTTTGCGCGCAATTATACGGTTTTTTGCGTTGTTTTGCGTTGTTACTTTTTGTTGTCGCGGTCGTCTTTGCGCTTTTTCGCTTCCATTATGTTGACAAAAAAGATTATGCCCACAAGCACGACAAGCCCGACCAAAATCCACACTTTGTAGGTGTCGAAAAAGATCTGCACCTTTTCCCAAAGCGTTTGTGCCTGAGCGATTTTTTCCTCAAAATTTTTGATTGTGTCGCCGATTGCGGACAGTGTGATTTCTTTCATTATTCTTCAACGCGGATAAGTGCGGCGACGTTTTTCACGCCGTCAAGAGCGGTGATTTCTTTCAACGCTTTTTCAATGATTTTCTCGTGGCTCAGGTGCGTAACGAAGATAATGTCCGTCTTTGAATTGACGTTTTCTTCGTTCTGAAAAACCTTTTCGATGCCGATTTTGTTTTTGCCGAAAACGGTTGAAATTCTGCCCAGAATTCCTTCGCGGTCGGTGGCGCATATACGGACGTAATACTTGCTCTTAAAATCGGTGATAAAGTCCGAATCGCGACTTGAACCGTCGTTTTTGAACGGTAAATAGCGTGGTTTGCGCTGATGCGCCGCATAAATAATATCGCTGACGATTGCGCTGCCGGTGGGCAGATCGCCCGCGCCCCTGCCGTAAAGCATAATATCGCCGACGCTGTCGCCGACAAGATACACGGCGTTGAAACTGCCCGACACCGCCGCAAGCGGATGACTGCTTTTAATGAACGCGGGATGCACGCGCGCCTCGATTTTCCCGTTGTTGTTTTTGCTGATTGCAAGGAGTTTCAGCGTGTAGCCGAGTTTCTTCCCGGTGTTTATGTCGTCCACGGAAATCTTCGTGATGCCCTCGCGATACACCCTTTGTACGGGCACTTTTTTGTGATAGGACAGCGTGGACAAAATCGACAGTTTGTACGACGCGTCAAAGCCTTCGACGTCGGCTGTCGGATCGAATTCGGCATATCCTAGTTCCTGCGCGGATTTCAGCGCGTCTTCGTACGACGTGCCGTTTTCGCTCATCGCCGATAAAATATAGTTCGTCGTGCCGTTTATTATGCCCTTTATCGACAAAATCGTATTTGCCTGCATGCCTTCGGTAATCGTGCGGATTATGGGCACGCCGCCGACGCAACTCGCTTCGAAATACAGCCCCGCCTTGCCGCGTTTTGCCGCCGCTTCGAGTTCGTGCCAGTGTTTTGAAAACAATTCCTTATTTGCGGTGACGATGCTTTTGCCCGCTTCCAGAGCCTTGATAAGGAACGTCCTTGCGGGTTCGATACCGCCGAAAAACTCGCAAACTATCGAGATATCTTTGTTGTTTACGACGTTGTCGATGTCGGTTGAAACGATGTCGGGATTTACGCCCAACTCTTCAACCCTTTTCATATTGCGTTCAAGCACGTGCAGGACTTCGATATCGAGCCCTTCGTACTTTTTGAAAGCGTCGTGGTTTTTTTCCAGAATCTTATAAGTGCCGCCCCCGACCGTACCCAGTCCGAGCAGCGCGATGCCGACTTTTTTCATTCGTTATTACCTTCTTTATTCATATCGTACAAAATTTTAAGCCCTTTGAGAGAAAGCGAGCGGTCAACGACGTCGATAATCGACTTGTCCGCGTTGACGACAAGTTCCGACAAACCGCCCGTCGCGATGACTTTCGCGTCTTTCATAAGCGGATTTTCGCGGAATTTTCTGACAATGTAGTCAACCTGCCCCGCATATCCGTAAACCGCGCCCGATTGCATACCCTCGATTGTGGAACGGGCAATCGCGTCTTTCGGCGGAACAAGTTCGAAACGGGGAAGTTTCGCGGCGGTGTTCACAAGGCTTTCCGACGCGGTTTTGACACCGGCGCAAATCGCGCCGCCCAAAAACGTGCCGTCTGCGGTAACCGCATTGAACGTCGTCGCGCTGCCGAAATCCACAACGATAAGCGGCCCGCCGTATATGAAGTGCGCCCCGACCGCGTCGACGATCCTGTCCGCGCCGAGTTCGATGGGGTTGTTATATTTGATTTTCAAACCCGTTTTAAGCGTGGCGTCCACGAAGACGGGCTTTTTCTTCATATAGTACGTGCACATATGCTCCACCGTGTAGTTGAGCATGGGCGCGACGGACGACATGATAATGCCGTCGATATCCTGAAATTCAACGCCGACGTTTTTGAACAAGTCGTACAAAATCATTCCGAGTTCGTCCGCGGTGCGCTTTGCCTCGGTTGAAAGACGCCAGCTTTTTTTCAGGACGTCGCCGTCGTACACGCCGAGTTTCATATTCGTATTTCCTACGTCGATAACAAGTAACATTTTTTAATCCTTATCGTGATTTTACGTTATTATACCAAAAGCGCGCGCATTTTACAACTATTATTTTTCAAACATATATGATACGCGTTATAAATATAATTTTTATATGCAAAAAGTAAAATGGCTTTACGCCGCGTTTTTCGCGCTTTCGTTTGCGCTTATCGTGGAATGGACGGGAAGTTTCACCGTGCAAAGAAACCTATCGTGGTTTTCAGGTCTTACTTTACCGGTGTTTTGGTTGGACGCGACGGCGTTCACGGCGTTGTACTCGGCCGCGACGGCACTTGAAGCGTTCGTCGTGTCCGACGCGCTCGTCAAAGGCGCGGTAAATCCGACGTTCGGCTTGTATGCGTCGGTCAAGTTTTCGTCCGCATTGTTCCTTGCGCTGTTTTTCGCGGCAAGAAATCCTCTTTTGGGACTTGTCACAATGACTGTCACCTTGGCGTTAATGTGGATTTTTTGTATTTTTATTCTGCGATCCCGCGCGGGGAAGCTTGCAAAAGCCGCCGTTCCCGTCCTGCTTTTATGGTATTCGTATCTGTGGTCGCTGTCCTACGCCGTCGCGATTATAAATTAAAAAAAGGACGGCGCCGCCCGCCGTCCCGAAAAAATGGTGCTTTTATGTATTATTTGCACCCGCCGCCACCGCCGCATCCGCAGCAGCAACACAAAATCACAAGCCACGGCCAGAAGCCGTACGCTCCGCCGCCGCATCCGCAACCGTCGTTGCAACCGCCGCCGCATCCGCCACAGCAGCAAATAAGGATAAGAATCCATAACATACAGTCACAGCCCGAACCGCCGCCGAAAAAGTTTCCGTTCATAGCACAACCTCCCTTTCATACTCGATAACCGCAAGGATTATCTATACTTCACAATACGCAAACTTCATTTTTTTTGTTACATAAAAACCTTGCCCGTCGGCGTTTCGCTTGACTTTTTCAAAATATGTAAATAGAATATAAATAAACTTTTTTATGAGGTATGCGTTTATGGCAAATCTGACAATGGATAAACTCGTCGCGCTTGCGAAAAACCGCGGCTTCGTCTTCCCGGGAAGCGAAATTTACGGCGGTCTTGCAAACACTTGGGACTATGGTCCTTTGGGCGTCGAACTTAAAAACAATATCAAAAAAGCGTGGTGGAAAAAATTCATCACCGAAAGCGAATATAACGTAGGTCTTGACTGCGCGATTCTTATGAATCCGAAAGTCTGGGAAGCAAGCGGACATATCGGCGGTTTTTCCGACCCTCTTATGGACTGCAAAGCGTGCAAATCCCGTCATCGCGCCGACGACCTTATCGAAAACTGGAACGCCAAAAAAGGTATCACCCTTAACATCGCCGGCTGGACGAACGAACAGATGGAAGAATATATCAGGGAAAACAAAATCCCGTGCCCGATCTGCGGAAACTCCGACTTCACCGGCGTGAGAAAATTCAACCTTATGTTCAAGACTTTCCAGGGCGTCACGGAAGACACGACAAACACCGTGTACCTTCGTCCCGAAACCGCACAAGGTATCTTCGTAAACTTCAAAAACGTGCAGCGCACCACAAGAGCGAAAGTGCCTTTCGGCATCGGACAAATCGGCAAGTCTTTCAGAAACGAAATTACCCCCGGCAACTTCATCTTCCGCGTCCGTGAGTTTGAACAGATGGAACTTGAATTCTTCTGCAAACCCGGCACCGACCTTGAATGGTTCGATTACTGGAAGGAACACTGCAAAAATTGGCTTTACGGCCTTGGAATCAAGGAAGAAAACCTGCGCCTGCGCGACCACGACAAGGAAGAACTTTGCTTTTACAGCCGCGCAACGACCGACTTCGAGTTCAAATTCCCGTTCGGCTGGGGCGAACTTTGGGGCGTTGCCGACCGCACCGACTACGACCTTAACTGCCATCAGCGCGTCAGCGGCGAAAATATGGACTATGTCGATCCCGTCACGAACGAAAGATATATTCCTTACGTTGTGGAGCCGTCGCTGGGCGTCGAGCGTATGTTCCTTGCCGTGCTTTCAAACGCCTATGACGAGGAAGAAGTCGACGGCGATACCCGCGTTGTTTTGCATTTGCATCACGCTCTCGCGCCGTATAAGGTTGCTGTGCTTCCTTTGCAAAAGAAACAACTCGGAGACAAAGCGACGGAAATTTACCGTACGCTTCAAAAGCACTTTTCCTGCACGTACGACGAAAGCGCAAGCATCGGCAAACGTTACCGCCGTCAGGACGAAATCGGCACGCCTTTCTGCGTGACTGTTGACTTCGACACCATTGACGACGACACCGTAACCGTGCGTGAACGCGACAGCATGGCGCAAATCAGAATGCCTGTCGATAAACTTGTCGAATATCTGGAAAAAGAACTCGCTTACTAAGATAAAATGATAAAAGGCTCGGTTTACCGAGCCTTTTTGTATGATTAAAGATGTTATTCGGTCGTTTACTTAAACAAATCAGAAAAAGAAAAGGCTATACCAGCCAACAACTTGCCGACGCTTTGCACGTCTCCCGCAGCACTTACAGCCGCTACGAAAACGACTTAAAGGACGTGGAGCCCGACATACTTTTGAGCCTTGCGAATTTTTACGACACCACCGTTGACGACTTCCTTCTTTGGAACGCGCTTATCAAGTCGCCCGATTATCCGATGAACGTCAACAAATTAAGACGACTTGGAAAATTAAAATAATTTTTCGACGATCATTTCTTTCAGTTTATTCACGCCGTCCCCGGTTTTTGCCGAAATCACGACGGCGTTTTTTTCGTCTGTGGAAAAGCCTGCGTTTTCGTCGGCTTTGTTATAAACCGTTATAATCGGCGTGTCGGCAACGCCCAGCGACGTAAGGACGTCTTTCACGACTTTTTCCTGTCTTTCAAGGTCCTTTGAACTGCAATCCGCAACGTGCAGAATAAGGTCGGCGTACGTTGCTTCTTCCAGCGTGCTTCTGAAAGCGTCGACGAACTCGTGCGGGAGATTGTCGATGAAACCTACGGTGTCGGTCAGAAGATATTCCTTGCCGATATCGACGAAAATCTTGCGCGTCACGGGATCGAGCGTTGCGAAAAGTTTGTCTTCCGCCTTGACTCCCGCTTTCGTCAGAAGGTTCATCAGCGTGGACTTTCCGGCGTTTGTATACCCGACGATGGCAACGGTTTTTATGCCCGATTTTTTGCGGCGTTCACGGCGCAAATCCCTTTCTTTTTTCAAAATTTCGATGCGTTCCGACAGTTCGTAAATGCTACGACGGATACGCCGTCTGTCGGTTTCGAGTTTGGTTTCGCCGCTTCCTTTCGTCGCCGCGCCGCTGGAGCCCCCGCCGCCGATTCTCGACAATTCTTTGCCTTGTCCCAAAAGTTTCGGCAAAGTATATTTCATCATCGCGAGTTGCACTTGAAGTTTGCCCTCGTTCGAGGTTGCGTGCCGCGCGAAAATTTCAAGAATGAGCATCGGACGGTCGATGACCTTCGCGCCGACGTATTCTTCGATATTGTTCAGTTGACTTCCCGTGAGCATATTGTTGAAAATGACGAATTCCGCATTTTCCACCTGCACGAGGCGTTTGATTTCTTCAAGTTTACCAAGCCCAGCGCAATAGCCCTTGTCGGGATTTTGTTTTTGGACAACCGCGCCTTTGACGTCAAGTCCCATCGTATCGGCGAGTCGTTTCAGCTCCTCGATTTCGACGTCGAGGTCGCTACCCGTGCCGACGTTTACAAGGATTGCCCCGCGCGTTTCGGGCGTATTGTCGACAACGTCGGGGATCACCGATTTTCTTTCGTATTCGGTAATTTTTTGAATCATATCGGCGTCGTCGATTTTTGCCGCGGTCTTAAAATAAAACCTGTCGATTTTTTTGCCGTTGATAAAAGCGACTTCGACGTCGTTTACTCTTCCGTGCAACACGCCGACGGCAATCATTGCGTCAAGGCGCATCGACGTGAGCGCGGACGTGTCCATATCCGACAATTTTCCGCTTCCTTTCGGGTGAGTATGCACGCATCTCACGCCCTGAAACCGTTTGTCGCTGCGCTTCAACGAAAAATCTTCAAGCGATACCGTGCCGCTGTCGCCCACTCCCACCGCGACGACCTGTCCGTTTCTTGCGACGAACACGCAAATCTCGCGGTTGATTTTTTCGGTAATTTCGGCAATGGTCGAAAGAACCGTCCTGTCGATAAGAAGGTTTTTGTCGTACGCCCCGATAAGAGCGTCAAGCCGCGCAAGCACGGTTTGTTTTATTCCTTTCGTATTGCCGTAAACCATAATAAAATCCGTTAAGCCCTGGTGGAGTAGTTGGGGCTTTCTTTCGTAATCGTGATGTCGTGCGGATGGCTTTCGATAAGCGACGCGTTGGAAATTCTGACGAATTCCGCCGTGGTACGCAGTTCTTCGATGTTATGTTTTCCGCAGTAGCCCATACCGGAGCGGATACCGCCGACCATCTGATAAACGACGTCGGCAAGGCTTCCCCTGTAAGGTACGCGACCTTCGACACCTTCGGGCACGAGTTTTCTCGCGTCTTCGCTGTCCTGGAAGTATCTGTCTTTGCTGCCCGCCGCCATTGCGGAGATACTGCCCATTCCGCGATACACCTTGAAACTTCTTCCCTGGAACATTTCGATGTCGCCGGGGCTTTCCATAGTTCCCGCAAACAGACTTCCGATCATGACCGCCGCCGCGCCCGCGCCGATTGCTTTCACGATGTCGCCGCTGAATTTGATACCGCCGTCGGCGATGACTTTCTTGCCGTATTTGTCGGCAGTTTCGGCGCAGTCCATAACCGCCGTGATTTGCGGCACGCCGATACCCGCGATGACGCGCGTCGTACAGATACTGCCGGGGCCCATACCGACTTTTATGATGTCCGCGCCCGCTTCAATCAGGTCGCGCGTGGCTTCCGCCGTTGCGACGTTACCCGCGATAACGGGAAGGCAAGGGAATTTCTTTTTGATTTTTTTGACCGTTTCGATAACGATCGCATTGTGTCCGTGCGCCGTATCGACGGCGATTACGTCGACTTTGTTTCTGACGAGTTCTTCAACCCTTTCCATCGTGTTGTTCGCGATGCCGACCGCCGCTCCCGCAAGCAGTCTGCCGCCCGCGTCCTTTGCGGAGTTGGGATACTGAATGGCTTTTTCGATGTCTTTGATGGTGATAAGCCCTTTCAGATTGAAATCGGCGTCGACGATGGGCAGTTTTTCGATGCGGTGCTCCCCGAGAATTTCTTTCGCCTCTTCAAGCGTGGTGCCGACGGGTGCGGTCACAAGGTTTTTCCACGTCATTATATTGCCGATGGGCTGGTTGTAATTTGTCTCGAATTTAAGATCGCGGTTGGTAAGAATACCCACGAGTTTCCCTTCTTTCGCGATAGGAACGCCGCTGATTCTGTACTTTGCCATAAGCGCGACCGCTTCGGTAACGAGGTTGTCCGGTCCAAGGTAAAACGGATCGGTAATGACGCCGTGTTCGCTGCGCTTCACGCGGTCTACGTGCGCCGCCTGTTCTTCGATAGTCAGGTTTTTGTGAATGATACCGACGCCGCCTTCCCTTGCCATCGCTATTGCCATCTGGGATTCGGTAACGGTATCCATTCCCGCGCTCAGAAGCGGAATGTTGAGTTTAAGCCCTTTTGCAAGTTCCACCGACAAATCGACGTCTTTGGGAAGCACGTCGCTGCGCTTGGGGATAAGCAAAACGTCGTCAAAAGTTAAACCTTCCTTCAAAATCTTTGCCATTTGTACACCTCGTTAAAATTTTTTTCGGAAAAATTGTAAATTTTTCTTATGTTATAATATTTGGGATTAAAAGTCAACGGATTTTTTGATTTTGCCGTCCCGTTTTTTGAAAATTACGAAAACCGATAAAACGATTACGATAAGTATGCCCATTCCCGACACGACGGGATAATAATAATCGACGATATCCTCAAAAGAGAACAACGCCTGAATCGGAAGCGACAAAAGCGTGACGAAAATGACGCCCGCGGTTTTCTTTTTTTCGTCCGGCACGATTATTTCCGCCGCCGTTTCAAGCGCGGATACCATCGTCGTAAATACCGAAAGAAGTATCACTGCGCCCGCCGCGTATTTAAGCCCGACCTTGTCCGCCGCGGCATATACGGGCATTTCGCCACCGCTCTTTTTCACGACAAGCGTGATAAGCGCAAGCATCGTCGCCATAACGACCGCAGTCACGCACCCCGACGCCCAAATTGTCTTTTTCGTCGCGGTTTTTCCAAGCCTTATCATCACGCCCATCGACAACATAACGTTCATCGCGGCGTACGTTATCCCGTTGAAAAAGTTGTATGCGCCGCTTGCTTTTTCTTTGTCGGAATATACGAAAATCACCACCGTGAGAAGAAGTATCACGGGCACCGCGACAGAGTTCAGCCCCTTCATGAACCTTAACCCGTTTGCAGCGATGAAACCCGCCGCGACAACCCACGCCACACTTGTGTATTTAATATCGAATATTTTCACAAAAAGGGTTTCAACACCCGAAAACATTGCTATAAAAGTGATATACGCACAAATGAACATACATACATCATAAAGTGCTTTTGCCTTATTCTGCAACATATGTTCATTGATTCTATCGTTGAATTTTGCGCCGATTGCCAAAAAATACGCGTTAAAAAGTCCCAGTAAAATCCCCGAAAAAATCGGCACGGCAATGCTTGATCTTCCGAAATACAACAATACTTCCTGCCCCGTTGCAAACCCCGCGCCGATGACCGTCCCGATAAACACGGCGGCGCACTTCAATCCTTCTTTCATAAAATAACCCTATGCCTTGCGACACAGGGTTATGAATAAATAAAATTATGAATATTCAGTTTTTCGTTTCGGCGGTTTCGGGATTTTCGCCGTCTTCCCCGATATGATTTATGTACTTGTAATAGGGATCGTCCGAAAAATCTTTTTCTTCCGTCATCTCCCCGCCGAGTTCTTCGACGGCGTTTCTTATCTCGACAAATTCCACGTAATTTATATCGACCTCGCTTGCGAAACTTTTGAGAATATCGATTGCGGCGGGATCGCCGTATCTTCCGAGAAGCCCCGCGTACGTCGGCACGTCTTCGGCGCGCTGCAACATGGTAACGAGCCAGTAAAACACGTCCTTTCTCCCCTTAAAGTTTGAAAGTACCTCAACGAGAATTCCCTGATTTTTTTCGGGCACGGAGTTTATGATTTCCAATATTTTTTCGGGCACGCAGTCGTCGCCGTCGGACAGGTATTCGAAAGCGACCGTTTTCACTTCGTCGGGCATTTCGTCGTTTGTAAGGACGGAAATGAAAATATCTTCGACTTCTTCGTCGTCGATTTCTTTAAGTAAAAGCGCGGCGAGAAGTTTTGCGTCCTTGTTGTTTTCGTACAAAAGCCCGTTCAGGTATTCGGTTGCGCCTTCCGCGCGCACGACTTCGTCACAAATGGTGTCGGTAACTTCGATATTGTTTTCAAGGCATTTCGAAACGTAGTCGAAAATTTCGCCGTCTTCGCGAAGTTCCGCCGCGTACTCTTTCGGCGTTTTGCCGTCAAGGGTTTTGATCCTGACGTTTTCAAACCTGTTGAAAAGCATGCCGAGATCGTCTTCCAGCGCCTCGTGCGAGGAATATTTTTCCTTATTTTTCCTTACGGCTTCCTGCACGTAAAGTTCAAACAATTTGTCAAGATTTTCAAATTTCATATTTTTCGTCAACCTCTTTCAATAATTCGACGTATCTCAGATACTTTTCGTCGATGACGGTCATGGGCGTCGAGCGTCTGACGCAGTGCGTGGACAAGTCGCACAAGGCGTCTTTCATCGCAACCATACTGTCAACCGAGTTCAACTCTTTCACAAGGTCTTTCGGGCTTAACTCGCTCATTAAAAACCCCGAGATTCTTTTCAGTCTTTCGCTCAACGCGTCTACGGCGGATTTCGGCTTTTTCTCCCGCATAATCACCTGCGAAAAGGCAAAATACGCGGCGGCTTTCACGACGTCGTTTATTCCTTTTTCCCAGCCGTAATCGCCCATTTTTACGATTTTCAGTTTTTCGTCGATATTCGCGACGGCAACCTCGCCCGGCATTGCGTCCGAAAGATAAACCGTCAGCGCAAGGGTTTTGAGATACGGCGACGCGTACGGCGAAATAAGCAGTTTTTCGTACATATCGAACATTTGCTTGGAAACGTACGTGGTAAGCCCCGTCATCAGGACGTACACGTTCTGCTCGTTCTCGTTAAGTAACACGTATTCGATATTTCTGTAAGCGTCCTTGTCGTATTTCAGGTAATTCATAAACCCGATGTTGTCCTGCATCTTCATTTTGAGATCGGACAAAATCCGTACGCGTTTAAGCATCACTTCCATATCGCCGTACGGTATAAGACCGTCTTCGCCGTCGTTGATTTTGTCAAGCAACAGACGGGCTTCGAAATTGTCGGGATACAGTCGGACGATTTCCAGAAAAGTCGCGCGGGCGGGCTTGATATATCCGCAGTTGTACTGCGCCTTTCCGTACAGAATCAAAAACTGCGGCTGATACGGAAAGTCGGGCAAAACGTTTTCGACGGCGTCAAGCACTCCTTCGTGGTCGAGCGCAAGACGGCACGCGTCAAGTTTCACCATATATTCCATCGTGTTTTTGGGTTTTTCGGTTTTGATTTCCGAAAACACTTTTTCGGCGTCCGTCTTTTCGTCAAGGAGTTTTAAGGCAATGAAATAATAACACTTCAACGAAAAGTCGTCGGGCAAGCCTTTAAGCGCGGTTTCGGCGGCGATTTTCATCGACTGCAACCGGTCAAGCGCAAGATAACACATCGCCTTGTTTTTCTCGGCAATGTAATAATATTTCCCGTTTTTCTCGTTTATGTTTTTGAGAAGGTCTAAGGACTCCTGCGGTTTCCCCGAGGAAAACAGTTTGAACGCGTCGGAAATAATCTGCTCGCACTCCGCCGACGGACGGGGATAAACCTGCTTGAATCCGATTTCGGTACGGCGTTTTTCGGGTTTGTCGTCTTCTTCGCCGTCGTCGAAGTTCAGAAGTTTTTCCATAAGTTCCGAAAACTTCATAAAGTCGGGATTCCCGCCAAGTCCTTCCAGGTCGTTTATCGTAAGGTTTTTCAGATTTTTCAGGTCTTTTTCTTTGACAAGGTTTTCGCCGCCCTTTTCTTTTCTCGATACGACAAGCCTTAGGTGTCTTTCAAACTCCTGCTCTTCTTCGTCGTCGGGGAAAAGGGTTTCGCCGTCTTCGGTCTGCACCGTCAGAAACTCCGAAAAGTCGTAATCGACGCCGTAAGTATCCTTGTAATATTTCGCAAGACGGAACTTGCCGTTAACGAGCGCGTTCGAGATAATGCCCTTGATCGCGTCCTTCGACTTCGTTTTTGCATAGGCGGTCATATATGCGACGTTGCTTTCGTTGAAGGCGTTCATATCGGCGTAAATCCGTCCGATGAGAATGAGCGCGTCCTTGTTTTTTTCGTCGCGTTTAACGACTTCGAACAATAAGGTAAGTGCGTCGGCGAAGTTCTCGTCGGCGTAAAGATCGTTTGCGCGGTCTATCTTATATTCGATTGTGTCGTCAAACTTAATAACTTTTGCCATAATACAAAATAACGCTTTTAAGCCTTTGAAAACAATGTATCAACGTCGTTTTTGGTGAAAACGTACTTTTTGTTGCAGAATTGACAAGTAAGTTCCAGCTGCCCGTTTTCACGCAGAATATCGTACGCCTCGTCGCGCCCCAAAGACACGACGACTTGTTCAAGCCGTGCCCTATTGCACGTGCATTCGTACGTCGGATACACGTCGGGAAGATAAAAAATATCGAAATGAGAAAAGTACCTGTCGATAATATCTTCGGGCGTCATTTCCTTGAACAGGTCACTGACGCGCGTGAAATTCGTCAATATATCTTCCATCACCGTGATTGCGTTGTCGTCCGCCCCGGGAAGCGCGCTTACGAATATTCCGCCCGCCGACACGCACTCGTTATCCGCCGCAAGCACGCCAAGCGCCACCGCCGACGGCTGTTGTTCGGACACCGTGAAATAATACGCAAAATCGTTTGCGATTTCCCCGTCGACAATCGGGCATCTTCCCGAATACGGCTCTTTCAGTCCAAGGTCTTTTATGACGCTGATATAGCCGTTTTTGCCGACGCCGCCGCCCACGTCGAGTTTCCCTTTTCCGTTCAGCGGAAGTTCGACCGCGGGGTTTTCGACGTAGCCCCTGACCTTCGCGCCGTAATCGGACAGCACGACAATGCGACCGAGCGGGCCGCCGCCGTTAATCGTAATCGACAATTTTTGTTTGTCGTCTTTAAGTTCCGTCCCCATATACGCGCCGACGATAAGCGTCCTGCCGAGCGCAGCCGCCGCAGTACGGGAAAGAGAGTGAATTTTTATCGCTTTGTCGACAAGTTCCTTTGCGGAAATCACGCTGACGAGAATCGTCTTGTCGAACAGCATAAATCTTTTTATAACGTCCATTATTTTTTCGCAACGACGATAAGTCTGTTGCAACGCTCCGTAAATTTTTTGAATTTTTCGTTAAAAAACCGATAAGAAAAGCCCGCCGCCGTCAATGCGGATTCGACGTCTTTCGTTTTGTGTATATATTGCGATTCGCTTTCGTCAAAGCGTCGATACACGTCGCCGTCCCGCTCGAAAAAGGTCAGATCCATTTTTATTTTTTCGCCCTTTTTCGTGTTTTGCCAAAGGTACGTCAGGTTTTCGTCGTCCTCGTAAAAAAGGTTGTTTCCGAGCACGTTTTCAAGTTTATTGGCGGAACTCACGTCAAAAATAAAAATACCGCCGTCGTTCAACGCGGAATAAATTTCATTAAACGCCGCCGCCAGGTTTTTCCCCTTGACGTAATTGAATCCGTCGCAGACAGCCGTCACGAAATCGCACTTTTTTTCAAGGTGTAAGTCGTTCAGGTCGGAAAAAACAAACGGCACGTCAAGGCGTGCTTTTCTTGCTTTTTCGGTCGCTTTTTCAAGCATTTCGGGCGAAACGTCGCCGCCGACGACCTTGAACCCGTTGCGTTTAAGGCGGATTGCCATTTCGCCGCTGCCGGACGCCAGATCGTATCCGAACCCGCCCCAAACGTCTTTCAGATTTTCAAGGGCGAACTTTTCGTATGCGTCGTAGTCAAAGTCGCCCATCAGATCGTCATAATACTTTGCAAGTATCTCGTACAATTATTTTTTTCCGCCTTTTGCCTTTTTTCCGTTCCGGTTTTCCGCGGGAGTGCCGTTTTCGTTTGCGACGGGTTTTTCGGTTTCCGCCGTTACGGGTGCCGTGACCGCGTTTTGTTTCGCCTTTTTATCTTTCTTAGACGACGGTTTTTGCTGCGTCATCATATAAAGCGGGGTAAGCACGTTATCGAGCGCCCATTGCGAAAACGCCGTGAACGTAAGCCCGTACAAAGTCGTGCCGAACATCATCATCACGACAAGCCAGATTATCGAGAAGAAGCTGCTCTTGACAAAGAACAACGCAATCGGCACAAGGCATACAAGGAACAACGGCAGACCTATCGGCGCAAGTTTCACGCTGAAAAGGATTGAGTTTTTGACCTGTTTTAGGAAAGGCAAATCGACTTCCGCAATCATCGGCAGAAGTTGCATATTGACGTAAAGCAGCAAAAACTCAACAAGACACACGACGATTATCATCACCCAGTGTCCGGCGTTGAGCGCACCCATCACCTTCAATTTCAGGAAAAATACGAACGCGCTGCCGAGCGCAAGCACGAGAAGCGAATCGACAAGCATAACGATAAGGTATTTCCACCAATATTTTTTGACGCCTTTGAAGAAGGTTTTCGTGATTTTTTCAACCTTTTCGCCCCACATAAAGGCTTTCAGACAGTTGAACGCGCCCGCCATACCGATAAACGTAATCGTGATTGCGGGGACAAGCAGATAAAACACGATCTGCCACGCGTCGTATACGGCAATCTGCGCCTGTTGCAGGGTGTCCGCCCCGCCAGGGAACGCCATGCCGACGTTGCCCATAAAATCGAACTTCGACGTCGCAAGGCTCGTGAAATAATTACTGCACCAATAAAGCACGAAAAAGAGAGGGATCGCAAACAGCAAAAACCACGCGTTCACTCTCATAAGCGAGTTCATCTCGCCGCTCATCACCGCAAAAACCTGTTTCACGCGGCCCTTAGGATATACCCCCTTCGGTTCTTCCGCGCGGATTTCGGGCCCGAGCGAAAGTTTTTTATACAAAGGGCTTAATTCTTCCTTTTTGTTTTTATTGTTCGTTTTATTAGTTTTGTTCATTTTTTGCTCCGACATTTGTTGTCTTTCCATTTTACACTATAAAAAGAAATATATCAAGAATTTATCGCGGAGTTTTGTCGGCTTTTGACACGAATCGACGAAAAATAATACTATGTATATATCAGCATTTGACAAAGTCTCTTTCGTGTGTTACCATATTAAACTATTAAAGAGGTTATTCGAACCTTTCCGATTTTGGAGGTATCTATGAAAAAATATAACGTGGCGGTTGTCGGCGCAACGGGTATGGTCGGCAATAAATTCCTGGAAGTTTTAGCGGAAAGAAACCTTCCCGTCGAAAATTATTACCTTTACGCAAGCGCGAAAAGCGCCGGTAAGGTGATTGATTTCATGGGAAAACCGCACACCGTCATCGAACTTACGAAAGAAAACGTCGTCGATAAAAAAATCGACATCGCGTTGTTTTCCGCGGGCGCAAGCGTTTCAAAGGAATTCGCCCCGATTTTTGCAAGTATCGGCGCAACCGTCGTCGACAACAGCAGTTGCTGGCGTATGGACGAGAACGTTCCCCTTGTCGTGCCCGAGGTCAACCCCGAAGACGTCAGATGGAACAAAGGCATCATCGCCAACCCGAATTGCAGCACGATTCAGGCTATGGTGGCATTAAAACCCCTGCACGACAAATATACTATTAAAAGAGTGGTTTACAGCACTTATCAGGCGGTGTCCGGCGCGGGCGTTCAGGGCTACAACGATCTTAAAGACGGCATAAACGGCGTCCCGCCCAAAAAGTTCAATCACCAAATCTTCGCAAACTGCCTGCCGCAAATCGACGTGTTCTGCGACAACCACTACACCAAAGAAGAAATGAAAATGGTCAACGAAACGCGCAAAATTCTGCACGCGCCCGATATGCGAATCACCGCAACCACCGTCCGCGTCCCCGTTTTCCACGGCCATTCCGAAAGCATAAATATCGAGTTTGAGAAACCTTGCGACCTTAAAGGCGTGTTCGAATGCCTTGAAAACGCCCCGGGACTCGTCGTCATCGACGATATCGAAAACTGCAAGTACCCGATGCCCGTCGATATCGAAAATACCGACCCCGTTTACGTCGGTCGTATCCGCATCGACGACAGCGTCGACAGCGGCGTCAATATCTGGTGCGTCGCCGATAACATAAGAAAAGGCGCCGCAACCAACACGGTTCAGATTGCCGAATTGCTTATAAAGGAAAATCTCGTTTAATTCACGATTTCACAAAAGTTTAATAACCCGAATCGGTAATAATCTTTTAAGAAGGTCAAGGCGAAAATGTCAATTTTCAAAGGCTGCGCTACCGCGCTTGTTACCCCGTTTTCCGATTCGGGCGTCGATTACGATTCTCTCGGGCGCCTCATCGATTTTCAGATTGAAAACGACGTGGGCGCTCTTGTTATACTCGGCACCACGGGCGAAGCCGCAACGATGTCGGAAGACGAAAAAATCGACGTCGTGAAGTTTTCGGTAAAAGCCGCGGACAGGCGCGTCCCCGTCATCGTCGGCAGCGGCTCGAACGACACGAAATCGGCTGTGCGACTTAGCCGACTTTTCTCGTCGCTCGGAGCGGACGCCCTGCTTGTCGTTACGCCGTTTTACAACAAATGCACGCAAAGCGGACTCGTCGCGCATTACTCGGAAATCGCAAATTCCGTCAATAAACCCGTTATCGTTTACAACGTACCGGCGCGCACCGGCGTCAACGTTCTGCCGGAAACTTTCCGAAAACTTGCAAAAATTAAAAACGTCGTCGCCATCAAAGAAGCGGCGGGGGATCTTTCGCAAATGTCCGACACGATAATGCTGTCGGGCGACGCGGACGTCTTTTCGGGCGACGACAACCTTACCGTCCCCGCAATGTGCATGGGGGCATCGGGCGTTATCTCCGTCGCGGCGAATCTGTTCCCGAAATTCGTGTCAGATATGACAAAAGCCGCCCTTCTCGGCAACTACGACAAAGCGGCGAAAATGCAGTTGAAAATCAACCCGCTGATACACGGATTATTTTCGGAAGTCAACCCCATCCCCATAAAATACGCGCTCAATAAATTCGGGCTTTGCAAGAATATTCTGCGCTTGCCGCTCACAAAAATGTCAAAAGCGAATTCCGACAAATTAGACGCTTTAATTGACGATTTTTTAAGTTAAAGTATGATTAACGTCATATTAAACGGCGCGTGCGGCAGACTCGGCACAACGTTTTGGAAGGTTGCAAAAGAAACGTCGGACGTAAATATCGTTGCCGGCGTCGACGTAAACCGCACGGGAATTTCAACGGATTTTCCGCTGTATAAAAACATTAAAAACGTTGCCGTTTCCGCGGACGCAGTGGTCGATTTTTCAACGCCGACAGCACTTGACGAAATGCTCGAATATTGCGTCGGAAATCACCTGAAACTTCTTGTCGCAACGACGGGACACTCCGAAATCCAAAACGAAAAAGTCGCGGCTGCCGCCAAAAAAATAGCCGTTTTCAAGACGGCGAATTTAAGCCACGGCGTGTACGTTTTGTCGCGCCTTGTCGCGCTCGCGGCGTCACTACTCGACGGCTTCGACGTCAACGTCACGGAAACCCACCACAAGAAAAAACTCGACGCCCCGTCCGGCACCGCCAAAATGCTCGCGGACGTTATAAAGTCGTCTTGCGTTGACGAAAACACGCCGGACGTTTCGATAAATTCGATTCGCGGCGGCACGGCAGTCGGTAAACACGAAATCTCGTTTTTCGGCAATTACGAAACCCTGACTCTCACCCACGAAGCCTGCTGCAAGGACGTTTACGCCGTCGGCGCTCTCCGCGCCCTTCGCTTCCTTATGACAAAAAAAGTCGGACTTTTTTCATCGTCCGACCTGTAAAAACTTTCTCAATTATCCATAATATTCTTCAAATAATTGTATGTTCCATTATAAAACTTGCGTAATCTTGTTTCGTCGCTATCATCTCCATTTGGAATGAAAATAGCCATACCTTGTCTTGCCCTTGTTAGTAAAACACGATAAGCGTTTTTAAGGTAATTTTTGTTATCATCTGAGTTAATATTTTGCCATTTTGTGCCGCTAAATTTGTTGTATGTCCAGCCATTTATATACCTAAAATCGGCATCCCAGGCAACTATTGTATAATCAAGTTCCAACCCCTGAATTTGAAATTCTGTTACAACATCTTCCAAATAATAGCTTGACCTAACGTCATCTTTGTCATTCAAAAACCAGTTTTCAACATCAATATCATTTTTAACATATATACCTTCTGGTTTTAATCTCAATGCACCGCTACTTGCCACTAAACCATATCTCGTTGTTCCTCTGCACTGATCTTTTACCCATGTTTTTGCCTCTTCTAAATCTCTTGTTAAAAGAATGGGATATTTGTTTTTTATTTTCTGATATAATGATTGCGCTGTTTGTAAATCATTGTCAAGAATAGCTTTTACAAATGCGGATACATCTGGCGTCCTAAATGACCGTATTGATGACGCTAAATGCAAATTTACATCCTGATTGATGTTTAAGTCTTCGATCATCTCCGCCCATTTTCTTCCTCTTGTGTATTCCGTATCGTTTAATTGTGGCGAAACAAAAACATCCCATTCTGAAAAAGACTTTCTCAATGAGTCAAACCATTCAGGAAGACCTGCTTCTCCTGTGTTTATCTCTTGTCCGCCACCGACCAAACAAATAACAACCGCCCAATCATTATGCCTGTCTAATGTACTTATTAAAAATTCTGGCTCGCTATAATCAAAATCCAAGACACCCTTTTTGGTTTTCATGAATTTTGAAATCATTTCTTTTGTCCACGCCCGTTGCGCCTCGTCAAAAATAGCAATCCTTTCAGGAGGAACATCATCATTTCCAACAAAACTATCCCTATATTTATGTATGATTTGAATAAAGGCACTTGTTTCTCGTAATGCTTCTCTTTTTGAGATTTTTTCTCCTTCCTCGCTTGCTTGTTTTACCTTATCACGCGCCAACGCTTCTTGCAAAACACTGACCAGGGGTTGGTTACCTGATAAAAACACCGCATGTTCCCCTTGTCGTGCATTTGCATGTTCAATGGCAAGATTAAGCCCTACCAATGTTTTCCCTGCACCGGGTACACCCGTCACAAAACATATGGATTTTCTTTTGTTATTCTTGCTATATGCGATTATTTCATCAATTGCACGCGTTGTTTCGCTCAGATTTTTTGCATCTGCGTCACTTCTGGTTATTTCTTCAACTTTATGCCCGTTATATAACGCCTGCGCTGCCTCGATTATTGTAGGTGTAGGAAGATATTCCGAGTTTTCCCACTGCTCGTAATTGAAACTGTTGCAACAAATTTTTTCATCTATTAACGCTATAATTTCCCCGATATTGCCTCTATTACAAAAGAGCGGCTCTGCTATATTACCTTTTACTATGAAAGAGTTTTCAATTGTTTTTGCTTCTGTTGCAACAACAATAGGGATAATTATTTTGTCATGGCTTTCTTTTTGAAAATTTTGCAAATCAAGTGCATAGTCCAACACCTGTTCATTTGCGCCTTTTTTATACTCGGTCTCTCCGCACTTAAATTCAAGCAAATATACAACATTTTTATGCAAAAAAACAACATCCACTCTTTTGCAAATCCTCGGTATAGTATATTCAAATATAATACGCCCTTCATCAAAACGCGCAAATTCTTTCTGTAAAATATTTATCTCTTCTGACCATGTATTCTTCTGCAAAAGCGTTATTTCAGAAAAACTATCGTTTTCGCAAATTATACCAAGTATCGTTTGTGGATTTTCGTGTAAAAATTGAAAAAGATCTGCCGAATAATAACAACGTGAGTTCCTCATATTCCCTCCTCTTAATATAATAATGTTAGCACAAAACAAGTTTTATTACAATATAATAATTGTTCTACACCTTATTATTTTTGCCTTTGCTTTAATTAAAGGATTTTTGCAAAATTACCGCAATATGGTTGCCAAATCCGGCGAAATGTTGTATATTACACACGTTGGGCATTTCCCCGACGTAATCAGATTGGAGAGATATCGAAGAGGTCATAACGAGCCGCACTCGAAATGCGGTCGTCAGGAAACTGGCGCAAGGGTTCGAATCCCTTTCTCTCCGCCAACAAAACGGACAAGCGAAAATGCTTGTCCGTTTTGTTTTTCGGTACTTAATAAAAGGGATTCGAACGAGAGCGTTAAGCAAACGACACTGCGCGTCGTTTTTAGCGGTTGCCCGAAGGCTTTTGCAAAGCATAAATATCGATAACCAAAGTTTCCATATCAAACTTATTCGTCATCCTTTAGGCAAAGGTACTCCTACCACAATTGCCGTAAATTTATTTTTAGTTTTTTGTCATCCAGTTTCTCAGGAAGTAATGAAACATCACTGATAAATAGTATTTCAGAATTCAGTCCACTATTTGCAACGCCATATACCATATCAAATTGCCATGTTTGCAACCCATTATATATTTTTTGTATTTCGGGAGCATTATCATATGTAACCATCCAAGGACACTCTAGTCCAACAACCAGGTCATGAATATCCCTATGATCTTTTTCATCAAAAAAGTTTTTATATAAGTACTTTCCCTTTTTGTAGTAAGGAGGGTCAAAATAAACAAATGCTTTATCAATATACTTTGGTATGTAAGATTTGATAAATGAGCGAATATCGTGATTGTAAAGGTGGATTTTATCCTTATAATTTGCTATTTTTTCCACACGCTTGATAAGGTCTTCTTTGTTAAAACGTGCATCAATCAAATAATTGCCCGTTTGTTGATACCCTCCGATAGGTCCAGCATTTAAAATTCCAGATCTATTTGTTCGATTCAAATAAAATGTCGCAAATCCCAGTTCCAAAGAGTATTTATTGCCGCGAGAGGAATATACTTCTTTTTGACGATACCACTCATCAACCGTCACTGGTGTATTCCTAATTAGTTCGATAAATGCGTTCGTCTGCGTAAGGATTGCTTTCCACATCGAATAGATTGCCTTGTCATAATCATTAATCACTATTTCTTCAACGATACCATTAAAAAGCAATGAAAGGGCTATTCCCGCACCTCCGGCAAAAGGCTCAATATAGGTAGGATTTTTGACTTCCATATTGCCTATCACAGCAGCAACAAAAGGGTAAAGTTTTCCCTTACCTCCCGGATACCGTAGAGGAGAATAATTCTTCAATTTTATATTTTCTTTTTTCGCTTTGGGCATACTAAATACCTCCGATTATTCATCCTCTCGGTATGCGAGCGGTGAAAAGCATTTAACTGTTTTTAAAAGTCATAAACGAATTAGGCAGCCAATCCGACAAATCATATGGGTTGAAATACATATGATCAGGGGTATTGATTGGCTTTCTCATCAATGCAGGTATGACTTCAAATGTTTGAAGAGCCGTTATGTCAACAGAATCATCTTCCCCAATCAATTTGATTAACGGTGCTAGATATGCTTCTTGTTCCAATTCTGAATACTTATCTGGATACTCATTGTGTTCAGCGTAATTCAAAAGCTGAAGTCCCAAATGGCGGTCAAACAGAGAATGATTCCGTTGATTATAGAAGTTATCAAGGCAGTTTTTGCATGTCCTTGAACACTCGCAATCACTTAATATATGCCGAGCTCTATCGAGCACCTTGTCAAGGATAGAGCCAATCATCGATGAGTATCCGGCGCCGCTGGTCAGGTTGTCATAGAAAAACATTTCAATGTGCGAATGACCGTCAGGGTTTATTTTAGGTCGCCATCCGCCATTGATCTCGTTATAATCTATTCCTAATTCGAGAGAAGCGGCTTTCTTTATTGCTTCATGTAAAGTGGTTACAGCAGAGCGAAGGATGGCTCGTTCTTCAGATGTCCTCATACTAACAAGTTTATTTGAGTTGTAAGCAATGTCCAACATAAACATGTCTGTCAAGAACTCGTATCCGAGCAGGATGTTTGTTTCTACAGTTCCGTCATGTCTGCATAATGGTCTGTTATCATGATACGGCTGTGAAAATGTATAGTTGCCCGTATCATTCTCGCTTGCAACTTCTGCACCACCACATTTTTTGCAAATATTAAACCCATTCTTTTTCTTTCCCATATTGACCGTAAGCACATTCTTATCTGAAAGTTCAATGAATCGAATATTACTGGTCTTGTATGGGGTAAACTGGTCAGAGCTATCCGGCACATACGAATAGTAGGGTGCCTCTGTGTAAGTGAACTCTTCGTCCTCATCTTCATGGCGGACCGGATCACCTTTTACAGGAGCAAATCCCCATGGCTTTAACATTTTTCTGCGTTCAACGGTTGCACCACAATAAGGACATAATCCTCCTTTGTCTGCGTCTTCAGATTTTTTTCCAAACCAGTTGCATTCAGTGCAGACGTAAATGTCGGAATAGTAATCCTTACTGTTAAAATAGTATTCTGCCTGATTTGCTTCGTATCCCTTCGGGCGAGGATTTGCGTATATTCCACCACTTCGATAGATTTTTTTATCAATTGTAACAAATCTACCTGGCGCATATTCGCTTAGTGCAACTGCAATATCACGTTCGGGAGAATAGTCAACGTCACGCGGGGCATTTTTCCCTCTCTCAGATTCTTTTTCAACAAAGAAACGAACTACGTTCTTAGGAAATGAATACGACGGAATAAAACCCTCGCTGTAAAACACATCAAATGCGGGAGTTTCAGTATCTCCAGAAATATACTCATTTCGCTTCCCATCAGTAAGAACTTTGGCTTTTATTTTCTCAAATAATCGAATCGTTTCAGATGTTGGAAGCGATAATCCTTTTGCAAACTCTATAAAGCTTGCGCCATAAGTTTCACAAAATGTTACTATTCCTATGTCAATGATGCTATCATACCTTTGCTTCATGTCAGTCTGTCCCATAAAGGCATTTAAGACCATCATATTAACATGACGTTGACGAATTTTGGGATTGTCTCTATCAATCCAAGGACTTCTAGGCGTACCGGAAATCATATCGTCTGGATGGGCAAAATAATGACCATCATGCACACCACCGGACGCATAGGTAACAATCGTTGATATTCCAGCATTCTTTCGACCTGCACGTCCTGCCCTTTGCTGATAATTCTCCCGCATTGGCGGAATATTGCGAAGCCCCACCGCAGTCAAGGATCCTATATCGATACCGACTTCCATAGTGGTGGTGCAACTCAGTACATCGATTGATTCTTCTCCATGTTCCCCAGCATTTATGTCTTGAAAACGCATTTCATATTTTTCTGTTCTGCTCCAAGTGTCGCTCCTAGTTTCTTTGTGCGAGAGCTGAGCGGTATGTTCTTCTGTATCGATGGTCTGAATAGCATTAATCTTTTTAAGAGCGTTAAGAACGGGTATACGCCAAAAATCGAATCTGGAAAGCTCGTCCGCTGAAATCTTGGTGAGCATATTTGAATTAAAGCAAGCACCACACCAATAGCCAATTTTAAACGGAGACAATTTGCCACATTGCATGCACCTATACCACACAAAGTCATCATCTGTGAGTACAATCTTTACGGCCGAGAGTTTAATATAATATCTGTTCTTTTCAGATGAAGCAAAGAATACGTCTTTGATCTTGATGGTAAGATCTGACATCTGCTTGTCTGTAAGTTGTAATACTTCCTTTGCGCGAGCAACAAAGCGCTTATCAAATTCCTTGTCAAAATCGTATCCAAGTCCAAATTCATTTGCCTTGCTTCTGCCTGGCAAATCCCTTCTTATATCATCCGGAATGGTTTCGCCTAAAGCAGCACTGTCGTCCATAACGTCCCAGAATAAAAGGACAAGCAATTGATACATAACACCACGATCTATGACGATGTTGTCATCGTATTCTAATTCTTCAAGGAGTATATCTACTAAAGAATCAATTGGTGCTAAATATCCCAGTCCGATATCCTTAAATGAGCGTGGGCTTTCTGTGAAAAACGTTAGTAATTGCTCGTAGTATTCGTCTGGAAGGATAGAATATTCATGTGCAATATCGGCGTAGTTGATGCCGCCTCCTCTTCTTTCAGCGCGTTTCTTTTTTGCTGAAAAAGTACGCATATGCTCTGCGAATTTTACTTTGCTTGAGCCACTAAAAAACGAAAGACTGTTTTGCAAACAGACCTCCATGAATGCAGGGTATAATTCCAGTAGCGAGTGTTCGTTTCCATCTGCATGTAAAAGAAGTGACGCAAGCATAACAGCCTGTCTAAAAGCGTCTGCGTCTGATGACTTTGATAAATCTCTAGCAAGTTTTGCGGCATTTTGACGTGAATCTGAAAAAAGGAGGACCTTTTTTCCTTGATTAATCAAACTGCTTGTTTTCGGCGGCTGCATTTCAAACTGTGCTTTTGTCAAGTTGTAGAATGGTATATTGCCTTTTGTGGAAAAATCCGACGGCTTTTTTAAATGCATTGGCTTTTTGCATTTAGGACATATGGTCATAATGAAAGATTGATCCTTGTCAGGCGTATCGGTATAAACGACCGTCAATAATTTGGGGTCGTCTTTTCTATTCAAATATAACTTTCCAGTATACGGGTCTAAGGAACCAATCTTATCTTTTGAACCTTTTTGATAGCCTTTAGGGGTAACAAACAATAACATCTCCTTAAGAGAATTGCCATCCCCGTTTAAGCCCCGATTTTGGAATACATACCAGTACGGTAATCCTTCGGAATTACTCGGCTGAACAAACACTTTAAGATACAATGCACCGCACTTAACATGATTTACAAGTTCATAAATTCTTCCGCCGCAGTCACATTTTTCCTTCGAAATCGAAACAACCTTTCCTAAATGTATTTTTTCTGATTGTGAATACTTGGCATGCGGACAATGCGGGTTTGAACAAGCGTACAAACCTTGTAATCCGCGCAAAAACATGTGTAACCGAACGGGGAACAGAATGTTGCCATCTTTTGCAGCAAGGGATACCACTGAAAGCAATGCGTCAAGCGCATCTGCTCCCTTTGTGTTATCTCCGAATAACCCTTTGCGTATATCATTATATGATTTGGCCCCATCTCTGCACAAAAGATTAAGCTTAACAAACGCTTCGTATTGAGGCAAATTATCATATAACCACTCTTGCGCTTGTATCACTGTAGTGGTCTCAGGAAAATCGAAATCAAATACGACTTTGGCAAACCTTACAATCTTTTTCAGCTCTTCATTTTCATTTTGTGTTTGATCCGAGCCAACCGAAGCTAATGCATCAATGTTTGTTAAAACCGCTATTTGGTCATTCGTTTCTTCCTTGCTTCCAGTTAATAACGCATACTGATCCTTTTCTTTTCCTGTCAATCCTGTAAAGAATTCATCAATGGATGTAATATCATCAAGAGGCATGCTAGCAGTTGTTAGAATGAACTGTACCTTGTCAAGCCTGATTTCCAAACGCGAAAAAAGTCTTTCCAAAAGAAGCGCAATCTCGCCACCCGCAGATCCTCTGTACATATGCGCTTCATCAAGAACAATCAAAAGTTTATTATCAGGTGATTCTTGTAGCCACGATTTTGTACTTTCCCAAATATTCGCCTCTCGTTGACGCATCAGCATATATTCAAGCATAGAATAGTTTGTAATGAGGATATCAGGAGGGCAGTTCTGCATTTCAAAACGAGTAATAAATTCGGAATCAAAGGGAGAAGGATTGTGTATGTTTTTCTCTAAGTTTTCAACGAATACCCTTAAACCGTCCTCTCCGTTTCTTGCTGGAAACTTGTTTATTGACTTCAATCCGGCAATATTCAGCTCTTGTCGACGCTGTTCTTCTGCATCAGCGTCGGGAGAAACCAGATAACTACCTCTAAATGTATTAGCCAATTCTCTGCTGCTTGAAAGCTTCGCATCGCCGGCATAAGGGGTTCTTCCCGTATACATTCCAAAATGAGGAATGCGAGTTGCATGAGAAGCTTCGACGAAGAAATTCTTATATGTCTCAGATCCGAGGATTTTTCTGAATCGTCCCAATTGGTCAGAAACCAAAGCGTTCATGGGATAAATAATTAAGGTTCTAACCCCTGGTTCCTTAAATGACACAGGTCGGGCAATTGCTTCATCAATAAGTTTTGACAGTATGGGCCAAATAAAACATTCTGTTTTTCCTGAACCGGTGCCGGTAGATACAAACAAGTCTTTTCCAGATAGGTACTGTTCCAGCGCAAAAACCTGATGTTCGAAAGGGTCTGCGAAAACGCCCAGCTTGTTGTCAATCAGTTTCTTTAAAAATTGCTTTATATGAACAGGAATATGCTGTGATTCAATAATTCCGTTTTTGGTTTTTTTATACGAAGCTGATGTTTCGATATACGGTTCTCTAGAAATGTTAGTTCCAGCGGAGCATTTTTCGCCCAAAATATCATCAACATATGTAAGCAAAGTTTCGCTGTTTGCTAGATAGTCCGACTTTATATAGTTGGACAAACGGTTTCGGATTGCCTCATAGTATTGCTGAACGCCATTGCCTTTCATAATTAACCTCCTACAGTGTCAATACCTAGGTTTTTCAGTAATTCATTGATAAAAAGTAAATTCTCTTTTTTTATGATGAATTCGCGTTTATTACAGTACATCCGACATGGCCAAGAACAAAGCAGCATCAGAAAATACTCTCTGTTTGGCAGATGCCCGCCCAAAGATATTTTGGCATATAGATTATCCAAGCTTTGAATTTGAGCTCTTGCCGGATGCCCGTTGATATTCTTCAGCGCAAAATACAGCCTCCGATACTCAAAATCTGTTAGTCCGTCTGTGCCAAGATTAGGGACCTCTTCGAAGTACAGTATTTCATCGTTGTAACGCATGACTCTATAGTATGCACCATTGGATACGTTGCGAGCGATGGTCATGTTTGTGACCATTTCGTCGCCCCAAGAAGATGAAGGGGCTGCATTTCTATTAGGGTCAAAGTATTGTAAACTCTCTTCTGTCACATCTCTTTGCGAGAATATCGTCACATCAAATGCTGACGATACATATTCCTCACAAGTTAAAGAATCTCTGAGCAAAGCTTCCCGCCACGGAATGGTATACGATACATCCTCCGAAAAAGAGCCTAGACCTTCCATGTCGGCGCATTTACTCAGTCCATAGAGCAAGTGCCTAGAACCAATTACAAGTCCACGGTGATAACTGACCAAATGATTTTGGTTTTTCGAGTCGGTAATCAAATAACCCGTTTCTTCGTATAGATGACGAATAAATACTGACAGCGGCGTTTCACTTTTCTGAAATAACATTTCCTTAATTGCAGGAAAGAGTTCGCAGTATTTCTCTGTTAAGTCATTCAAGAGAATGGTCTGCCCGTGCTTTGAAATGCCCCCCTCAGCACGCGCAGCCTCTAAACACCATCGTCCAAGCGCGGAATATATTATTCTATACACGAAGGATTCCGGTGTTTCTCCTTCATAAGGAATAATTTTCATGTCTGAAGACATAGCTCTGATTAACTCATTCATGCAGCAAACCACTCCTCAAACACTTTTTTATATGGGCAGCGATTAATATATCTTTGAAGAGTTTCAGAAACGTTAAATGCATTCTTTCCCATGACATCGCTCAAATATGGAATAATACTCATGCTCAAAACTGCGCAAGCGCTTTTATCATCATACACAAATTCTGTAAGCTTATCAGAAACAAGTTTAGAAAAGCCAAGTTCCAATGCAATAGACCGTACTATATCTTGATATCTGTTCTTTGCAGGAAAAGGAACCTGTGTGATTTCTTTTTCCATTAGAATTGAAGGATCTTCATCAGGAATTGTTGCCCTGGCGAAACCAGAAAGCTGAGACAAATTGACATAGTGACAGTATGCGAGAAAATCCTTCGGCAGGTAAAACAGAGTTTTTTCATATGTGACAGAGAGAATCGTTATTTTCGATTTAAATTTATCAAGTATGGAAATCAAAAGCGTTTCATTATAATTGCCCAAGAAATTCTCTAATACCACGATTCTCCCGCTCATATTTAATGCTGCGCAAATACGCTTTTCGTCAAGGTCGGATGAAAACACAATATGATTCACGGACTCATTGTTGACTAGCGTATTGGACAGACATCTTGCGAAAGTATCTGCACAAGTTTTGTTACATATAATTGGTTTTCCTTGGAAAAGAACGCATGACATATAAGTCGTTAACAGTGTTTTAAGTGGAAGGTTAGAATCAACAACACCAATACTATCAAGATTGTATGAGAAGTACTCGACAAATTCATCCATGTCAACCGGTGCAATAGGATAAGATATGTTTACTCGTAGCGCTTCAGCTTCTTGTTCTTCTTCAATGCTGGTTCTAATTGAAATCTCAAGTTGCTCCTTTTCTTTTTGAAGGGCTCCTACTGCTTCATTGAACGAAATGATTTGTTTTTTTAACTCATCAACTTGTGAAACGGCCAATTCCTTTTCTATTGCCGATTGCTCATAATCGATTAGAAGCTTTTGATACTTCTTTTGTAACGATTCAAAATCCTTTTGCTTTGAAGTCAATTCTGCCAACTTCTTATTGGCCTTTTCTAATAATTTTTCGTTTTTCTCAGCTTTTCTTTCACTGACAGTTAATGCATCTTTAAGTTCATGAGACGAAGTTTCTAATTCGTGTTGTTTTTCTTCTATGTTTTTGAGTAGAGCGACCAAGTTCGCTATCATTGTCAACTGGTCTTCGCTATACTCCTTGTTAATTAGCTTAAAATAAGCAGACACATTATCAGAAAAAAATGACTGGTAAAGGGTATGAACATATGATGTTATCTCTGATTCACCATTGTTTTGATACTCTTGAATAACAGACTGAATCTCCTTTAACCAATCACCTGCTATTCTCTCAACAAATGATGAAATAAATCCACGTTCTCTGTAATTGACAAGTATCCTTAGTGCATCTTTGTTTTGAACGGCAGTTGCACGAAATCCGGGATGAATTTTGGAAAACTCTTTTGGGTTCTTCTGGAAGTATCCGACAATAATATTACGAGGAATAACTGAACAAATCTTCCTGTATTCGTCTTCTGATAACGATGAAAAGTTATACATTGCTATCCTCCTCAAGTAGTGTCGAAACCGCTTTATTAATGCATCCTTTCGCCTTGCTTTCATGTAGGTATCTTGCGATAATCTCCGGATATTGTCCTTCTATCTCTTTCTCAAACGGAACAGAAACCCAATAATAAGCTAAAGCATCCAGCATTCTTTGGGTTAGCGTAGTTTCATCTTTGGGCAGTGTAATCACCGTAGAGACATAATTTCCACAGTATTCAATAACCGATGAAGTTTCAGTAAGAAAAACAACTTGTCCTGAGGATAGTTTTTCAACTCCACGAGAAGAAAACCGATAAAATTTCCCCGATTCAGGAACAATGAATTTCTCAGTTGTTATGTGCTTGACATTCTGTGAAATATACTCAGAATCAAATTTAGCTGTCACAACAGTCATTTCTACGTTTTTCTTTAGTATTCTTAGTTTTTCACTGATATCAATTTCTGTAATGTAATCATCAACTTTGTGAATGGCATGACTTGGCATATTGGTATTTCCGCATGCTTGCAATACAAATGAAGAAAAGACAAATACTTTGTTAGAAAAAACATGAAGAGTTTCGTCATTTTCATATGATGGGGGCCATAAAAGAGTTAATTCTTCAGAGGTGTCTAGATTATATCCCCATGTTTGAAGTAAGGCGTCTAGTTGTGGATTTTTGTCGGTGAACGTTGCAACCAAGGACCAAACCGTACAATTGTTCATTGTTTTGAATTGCTGCAACTCATCAATTTCTACCCCTGGTACTTTCGCTAATCTAATCTGTGCTGTGTTTTGTCCAGGCCAAGCGATGTAATATTTAACGTTTGTATATAGCGACTTGCCTTTTATGTACTTGGCGATATAGTCTGTATCTTCTCCTTGGATTTTAAAAAATGTGGGGCTGGTTGTTCCAAACAGACTATACTCACGCTTGATATTGTTTAGGGTATTCGAAATATAGTAAGAAGATGCATACATCTCCAACATATACTTTTCTGGGGAGTCATCATGAAAGTTCGTGTGGTTAATTTCTTGCGAAAGGAATGGTCGAAGCGAACGGGATGATCTCACCTCAAGAGATACACCTAAGCTTTCATACGCTGCGATTTCAGCCTCACTAAATCTAAAACTTACATAAAAGCCCTTATGTATGTTGTGATAATAGAACTCGACCCTGTCTTGTTTTTTATTTCTTTTCAAAGGAGAAGAGGGGCTCACACCGTGCTGTCCAAGATATAGTTCACAACTCTTATCGTTATTGCCGCTTCTGTGTCTAAAATGAGTTGCTTTGTATACGCTATCCTGAGCAGCTAAAAATACTTCTTCTCCACAGCAAAGGCACTCATATCGAAAAGCCTCGTTATCACTATTTGCAGCCGCTGCATTTGCGGATACTGCCGTCTGCAATAGAGTATCAAAAGCTTGAAGCACCGTAATCCCTCCAATCTATAAGTAATATTAAAATCACAATACAACCAACTTAATTATTGCTCTTTATGTGTCCTATAAAAAGGACTGACTTTCATTCAGCACAAAAACCATATCTTTCTCGTGATTCCAGCCATTTCTTCAAGGTCCTTTTTCATCAAGTTACGATAAAGCAAGAGGTTCCAAAGTTTTTTTGTATGCAACTGTCATTTTGACGCATTCATCTTAAAACAGTTTTCAAAATACATAAGCATTAGTGATTATACGACTATATTTTATATTATAGCACAATTTTCTCAGAAATTCAACATAAGTAGGCAATTTCAGACTCATGAAAAAAATTTTCAATATTTCATTGGTTCAATCAAAAGAGAATTGTCAAATGAAGTGCAACACTTGCAGTTCTTGTTCAAACAGAAAAGATGGTGTTTTGTAGCCTAGTATTTTCTTTGGTCTGGCGTTAATTAACGCCAGATTCTTTTTTAACGTTCGCAAAATGTAGATTTCCTCCTCGCGAGACGCGAAAAAAGCAACTTGGATTTAGACTCGAAATCCGTTTGCGCGGAAGCGAACAAGACTTCGAACCCTTTCTCGCCATAGAAACCGCTCATTTTGGGCGGTTTTTGCTTGTTTTATGGTAAAATTTTGCACTTTTTGGCACAACGTTTCATAAAAAGTGTGCCATAATTTGTGCCATAAGTTGTATAAAAAAGGCTCCTGCGTTTTGCGCTTCCCTGACGCTTGAATACTTTCCAACAATATCTATTAAAGATCAAAAGACTGCACTTCCGATTCAATATAAGGTTTCTATCATTATTCGCAAATAAATCTAATCTACCAACTTATGCTTCTTTAATCTTGACCTTATTCCGCCTGCCGTTCTGTTATGTTTTTCTGCGATTTCCGAAACAGAAAGTCCTTGATTAAATTCCTCAATAAGCGTTAAATCTTCCTGCGTTGTCCATTTTTTCCAGACAGTGGAATAATCTCCGTTGCGTTGTGTTTCGGATTTATCCGCCTTTTTAAAACGCATCGTGAAATACACGTTATCGGTCAGTTGTAAATTATGGGCAATCTCTTCCAACCTCGATTTCAACATATCATCAATCCCGGTAATGACCTCCCCCGTATATGGATTTATTGAATTTGCAACATAACTTAGAATATCCGAGTCTTTGAAATCCGGGATGTTTGTCGGGTTTATTGCCGCGTCTGAACCTTTATTTGCTTTTGCCTCGTCAGTTTCGGCAAAGACCGAGTGCGGTTTGGTATCCGCATTATCGGCGAGTAATGACGTTTTTTTGAGCGAATCGCTGAATTCCGCAACCCTATCCATTGATAAAGTCTGGTAATAGTGCGCCAATATACCGGCTTTATTGTCGTTTTGGCTTGACAAAATATGCTTTATATCTTTTGCGGCATTGTCCAACTTTTCAGAAACCGCAGTCTTCCAGCTTGTTCCGGAACATGACGTATTAAGCCATTTTTCATCAAAGAAAGTCGGGCTTCTGAATATGTCTTCCATATGTTCCTGCAATCCTTTTGCCGCAGCGACTTCTTTTGCAAAGCAATATATTTCATATTTCTTTGAATTCTTTTCGTTTTGTTTAATAAACGTATCGACTTTTTTGTACGGAATCTTTATTAAATCAATCAGTTCATCAATTCGTTTTTCCACTATTTCAAGCGGAGCATTGTAGTTTTTTACAATTTCTCTTTTTGTTTTTTCCAACACGCTTTTCACGTGTTTCAATTCGTTATGATGTTTAAGCGCAATTTGATAATTTTCCAATGAGTATTCAAATTGGGAATAATACGAAACCCCGTTTCCGATACTTGCTTTTAACTGTTCGTAATTATTGAATAATACAACGCCGGGAGTTTGTTGCGCCTGAACAACTAAATCGAATTTTACAAAAGGCGACCTTGTATCCGCGTGTATTACGTCTGCCGAACCTTGAATTATTCCCTCACTACTCATATTTCTCTCCTTATCAATAATCTCTTAAAAATACAATACCTCGTTGATTTTTGGAAAAGCGTTACGTTTTGGCGTCAAGATTGTATGTCGCGTTCTGCAATATCAACCCTGTTATCCATTGTTTCACCTTTTCAAAAAAAACCATCAAAAACAGTATAACATAAAATTCCAAAAATCCATAGGTTTCACGATTTCTTTTTATACGTTTTGTCTTAATAATAAAGAAAATGCTTCCGGAAATAAAACAAGGGTGCGACGACTGCGCCACACCCTGAACAAATCTAAGCTATCAAACCATTAAACGTGAACTTGGAAAAGACGTTGATGACCATAAAACAAGCAATACCGAGTGTCTTTCCCAAATATTGTTCACATTCAAACGGTTATTTATAAAATATCACAACCGTTTTCAAAAGTCAAAGAATAGCGCGCACGAAACCTCGCCGCGGAAGGAAAAATTTTTGCATTTCTCATTGCGTTGATTTTTATCATACCCCGCACATAATCGTCTTTTAATTGAAATGTAATTTCCAAATCACAATCATTGTGGATCTTCAAAAGAATCAAGCAATATTTTCTTTGCTAATGTTGCAGATGCAATTGATGTTTCCATTTGCTCTATTGATTGAATAACTGAGTTCCCAATGCTTTCAATCAATTCACGATTTTTGGGAACTGGAATTGGTATGTCAGCTATCACATCTGGCTCCAAATGTTCTTGGTTTGTTCCATAAGCATTTTTTAACATCAAACTTTGTCCGAGTTCACTCCGTAAAAACTCATACAAATAGCCACGCAGAGGAATGTCGTCTACAACAATTCGTATCAAGTTGTTCGTTGCGACATGCCCATCGTGTTGAGTTAATGCATAAGTAACTCGTCCGAGAGTTCCAGAATCTGAAACAAGGATATAACCCTTACGTATTGTTAAAGCATCTAGTTGTTTTTTTACTTGAGCAGTAGCTTTAGTTTCGTCTAAATATTTTACATTTTCAGAATTCAACTGAGTAAGTGCAGTTCCTGTGAAATACTTCCTAATATGTGGTCCCTCCGTAACCCCGACCTCGGCATAAGGCCGTTTAAACCGAGGCCCGTTAAAAACGTTTGCTATGTCTCCCAATCTGTGTATTTCAAAGTCATCTCGTTCACCTAAAGTCAAAACTTTCTTAACCGCCGCATTGTGTTGGGGAAGATAATGAACAGGATTAAAAGATAAAGATTCTTTATCTAATTCAGAGAAAGCAATTGAAAATCTGAATTCACTTTCTGCTAACACTCCTTGTTTGAAATCCGAATAACTATCAGCAATTTCACTTAAATCTTCATCAAGAACATGAACACCATTTTTTATGATTGGATTACCCTCAGCATCTTTTTTGAAGATAGTTTCACCCCTGCTTGTTTGTCCAACTTTATTAGAAATCGCCATAAAAATACGATAATCTTGGGGATGATTAATTGTTCTTTTTAAGAAAATAACCGAGGCTTTTGAGCCACAGAACGGTTCAAATGTATCCTCATGAAGATTAATAACCGCAAGAATTTGACATTTTTCGGCAACTAATTTTCTAACAGCCAAAGCTTCACGGTTATCTAATTGTCCTTTTGCCATTACAATTCCAATAATACCTCCATCCTCTTTAACCCAATCAAGACATTTTTCTAAAAAGAGTATCTCAGGCGCGACACCCTGCCTGTCATTAAGTTTTTCGGAGTAAATAATCGAACCATTTTTACTAACATCCCATTGCGTTCCACACTTATATTGAGAAAGTATATTACCTTCTTTTATCCGTAAATCATGTCCGGAACCGAAAGGTGGATTTGTTAGTATAATTGTTGGTTTTCCCTTACCACACAAATCATTAAATTTAGCACTTAATTTTTCAATGCTATCCAAACTATTTGCATGTTCAATGCCGCCGTGACCATCTTTACCTAAAAGCATATTTGCTTTGGCTATTTTTACAAGTTTAGGCGAAATATCAACACCAAATAATTGATGCACGACATTTCGTTTTAATATTTCCTTCGCATTAGCTGTTCTATGTGATTCATCTATTTTGTCGAAGATGTAATTCATAGAACTGAGAATGAATCCACCACTTCCACACGCAGGATCTAAGATAATATCCCTTTCATTGGGCACAGCCATTTTAACCATCATATTAATAACAAGGCGATTAGTAAAATACTGTCCCCGTTCTCCTTTGAGATGCGAAGCAACGTATGTCTCATATGCTGTTCCTATAACATCATGCGGTGAATCCATAAATGAATAACTTTGCAATTGAGATATAACTACGGCCAATTGATTATCTGACGCAGTTATTTCTTCAGTTGGAGTAAAAACATCTTTATATCTATCCCGAACTGCATGAAACAGAGAGCGAACTCTACTGCACGCAATTTTAGTTGCTTCTTGATCTTTGAATTCTTCAGGAGTAATATGGAAATCACACTCTTCCTTAGATGTGGCCTCATCTTCAATTTTAGCAAGAATAATCCTTACCATATCCAAAGCAATATCTTCGGAATCAATACCTGAACGATAAATAGCGTTGTGACAACGTCTAAAGGCCAATTTTAAGTCTACTGGAACAATTAAATCGCTTTTCTTATACTTTCCTATACTATCCCATGCCTGTTCATATTTAGGAATGCCTAACCAATTGATCAAGTTTCCTGTTGCTGATTCTTTTCTATAAAAATCGATCTTATTGCCATTCGTCCAAAAACCACCTTGCGCAGATGTCGCACTTATATATGAAGCCAGTTGTCCATCGGAATTTAGAACAGTAGGAGCTTTTATTTCTGCAATAAAAATAATTTTCCCCTGATCGTTATCTGCGCATGCTGTTGCTGACGCATAAACTACAATATCCGCCCGTTTTATTTCTCGCCCAATATTTATCGGGCGCTCTAATCCAATTAGATTTTTAGGATATCCCAATTCATAGTGGATAACGTGCGCCATTTTTTGTCGAATGCGTTCTTCTGGCGTATTAGATCTATGTAAATTATTATCAATAAAGTCAATAATCTTTCCTTGTGCGTCTAATGTTATTTGAAATTCTTGAGCCTCAATCCAATTATCTATTTCAGCCATAAAAAAACTCCTATTATACTAAAATTTAGTTGCAATACAAATAGACCATTGTTTTCTCTAAAATATCGCTCCTATATTGTAGCACAATTCACTACAATTTGTCAACCCCATACCGTTCCAATTTTAAATATTCTCTATTATTGGAGATTATTTCAAAAAATCGACTTGCATTACAAGTTAACCAAACAATCAAAAATTAAAAACGAGGAAAAAACTCAATTAAAGCATCGCGCACACAAAACCTCGCCACGGAAAGAAAAATTTTCCACGCCTTGCTAATAATAATTATACAATTGTCTACGCGCGCAGGTCAAGCAATCGGGTAATCGCGTGTATTTTGTGCGGAAGACGCTTTTAATGTACCGAAAACGGGACGAACGATCGACATAATTGAAAATAAGTGATATAATTGATTTAACGATTTTCAAGGGGGCTCTTATGGAAAGCAAACAAACGCTGATTTTCCGTCTTTATCAGGTTCTGAGCGGTTATTCCGACGCCGACCATCCGCTGACTCAGCAAAAAATCATCGATATTTTAAGCGACGAATACGACCTTGTCGTCGAAAGAAAAGCAATCGGTCGCAACGTATCCTATCTCAAAGAAATGGGTTTTGAAATCGAAGGCGATAAAAAAGGAATCTACCTTGCAAGCCGCCCTTTCGAGAACGCGGAACTCCGTCTTCTTATCGACAGCGTTTTAAGCAGCAGCCACATAAACGCGACATATTCCAAGCAACTCATTGACAAGCTGATACTTTTGGGCGGCAAGTATTTCAAAGCGCACGTCAAGCACGTTTACTCGGTACGCGACTGGAACAAAACTCAGAACCGCGATTTGTTTTTGAACGTCGATCTCGTCGACGAAGCAATCGAAAACGAAAAGCAGCTTATCTTCGACTACAACAAAATGGGCGCGGACAAAAAACTGCACCGCACCGCGCACCACAAAGTCAGCCCGTATCAGATGCTGTTGCACAACCAGCACTACTACCTTATGGCGTACAACGAAAAGCAATGCGACGTCGCCTTTTACCGCATGGACAAAATCACGGACATGCAAATTTCCGACGACGTACGCACGCCGCTGAAATCCGTCCCGGGATACAAAAACGGCATCGATTACAAGGAACTTTCAACCGCGCGTCCTTATATGTTTGCGGACAAGCCTGAGCGCGTCGTGATTAATCTGCCCGAGCGGCTCATCGACGATATAATCGATTGGTTTGGCGCGGAAATCAAGGTTAAAAGCAACGAAAGCGGCATATTAACCGTCGAAATTGTCGCAAGTCCGAATGCAATGCAATTCTGGGCAATGCAGTACGGCACGTATGCGGAAATAATCGAGCCGCAATCTCTCCGTGAAAAAATCAAGGAACGCTTGACGAAAATGCAGGAAAATTATTCAAAATAACCCGCCCTGTTTTGTTTGTTTTCTTCCGGACGAAACAATCGAAAAAACATAAAAACCACACCGAAACGACGAGCCTATCCGCCCGTCGTTTTTTGTCGCATTTTGTCAAAATAATCCCGTTTTTCGCTTCCCAAAAAGCACCGCTTTCGGTAATTGAAAATAAAATCGGAATTATCACGCGATAATCGTTGCGAATTTTTCAAAATGGGAATATAATGCTTTCTCGTTTGAGGAACTGATGATGACGGCGGCAATCGTATTATCCGTAATAGCGGCGGCGGGAACGATACTTTCAATCGTATTTCTGCCCGAAATAAAAATCAAAGGAAAGCGCATTCCCGTATTTTTTGTGGTGCCGGTAATTTCGGCGATACTTATCGTCGCGCTTAACGTGTTGACTTTCAGGGAAGCCTGGGACGGATTGACGGGCGATATGGCGTCGATGTTTCACGGGCGAAACTCTGTCAACCCCGTAAAAATCCTTTTGCTGTTTTTCGGAATGACGACGGTGTCGGTATTTCTGGACGAAGCGGGGGTATTCAGATTTCTTGCGACCAAGTCGATGAAACTTGCGGGACACAGCCGAACAAAGCTGTTTTTCATTCTTTACGGCGTGGTGTCGATTTTGACCGTGTTTACGTCAAACGACATCATTATCCTTACGTTTACGCCGTTTATCTGTTACTTTTGCAAAAACGCCGACATAGATCCCGTGCCGTATCTTGTGACGGAATTTGTTGCGGCAAACACGTTTTCAATGTTTTTCATAATCGGCAATCCGACGAACATATACCTTGCGGAATCCTTTCATATGACCTTTTCCGGTTATCTGAAAATAATGGCGTTGCCGACGATATTCGGCGGGCTTTGCGCCCTTCTCGTGCTGTACTTATTGTTCAAAAAACAGTTTAAGGAAGAGATCCCCGTGAGCGAAGTCGAGACCGCAAAAATCGAAAAACCGTACCTTGCGATATTCGGCGCGGTGCTTTTAATAATTTGTCTTGTATTCCTTATTATCGCGGATTACGTCGGAATCGAAATGTGGGCGGTTGCGACGTGCGCGTTTCTTCTCCTTGTTGTCGGCGCGCTTGTTATCGCCGCCGTGAAAAAGGAAAAACCGACTGAACTCACAAACGTTTTCAAACGTCTGCCCTACGAACTAATCCCCTTTGTCATATCTATGTTTATCGTCGTTTTGTCGCTGAAAAAAACGGGCGTATCGCAAAAAATCGCCGACGTTTTCGGCGCGGCGGGAGAAAGGTACGACATATTGATTTACGGCGTGTCGTCGACGCTCGTCGCAAACCTTATCAACAATATTCCGATGAGCGTTTTGTACTCGGCAATCACCGAAACCGCGTCGCCTTTTGCGGTGTATGCGTCGGTAATCGGCAGCAACATCGGCGCGTTCCTGACGCCAGTCGGCGCGCTTGCCGGCATAATGTTCACGGGGCTTTTGAAAAACCTTGACGTAAAGTTTACGTTCCTTGACTTTTTGAAATACGGCGTTGTCGTCGCAATTCCTACGCTTTTCGCAACCCTTGCGGGGCTGTACGTCGTGTACTTTTTATAATTCCGCCGTATAAAAAAAGAACCGAATATTCGGTTCTTTTGAAACTTTAATAAGAGATTGCTATTTCTTCGTTTCGAATATATTTTTAATAATTGCGCCGAGTTCCGAGTCGGAGATTGCAACGGAGATTTCAATAGGTTTTTGAGAATCGTCCTTGATGTATCCTTTTTGCGGCGTTGAAACCCATTTTTTGATTTTCAACATATCTTCGCACAAATTGACGTTTATCGATTGAAAATGGTTTGAAAAACCGCGAAAACCTTTGTACTTCGTCTTTTTCCAAAATTCGTTTACGTTTTTTTCAATATCCGTTTCGGGAGCGTTTGTTGCGATTTTTATTGTTTCTTTGACGGCACTGCCCAACTCGTCAAAGGAAGTTTTCGGCGGAAGAATTATTGTCGGCTCGATTGCGATATGACACCGCATATTTCGTTCGACCGCGTAAGGCACAACCATAAACCCGAACGAACGATTATAAAATACCGCCGTCAGGCTCGTGCGTTTTTTAATATTATCGGAAATGTCCATAAATTTTAATAAAAAAGTTGATTTTCGCAAGTCCGAACAATAAGACTTTCAGAATTTGACGCAACTCAAAACGTCCATAACGAATGCGACGGTGCCGCCCGTTTCGACCTTTACCGGCGTTTTTACGGCAACGCCCGTGTCGTCGGGAGAAGTCACGAAAGACGCCTCGATATGCTTTTTCGCGTGCTTTTCCAGAATTTCCAGGACGGTATCGACCTGCGCCCTTTCGACGCCGATAAGAAGCGTCACGCTTTTCTTTTTCAAAAATCCGCCCGTTGACGAAAGCATCGTCGTATAAAAGCCCCGGGCGGTAAGGTCGCGTACGGTTTCCGTGGCGTTTCCGCCGGACAACACGGCCATAATCATTTTGTCGCAAAGTATATTCATATCGCGTCTCCTTTTTTTTATTATCGCACCGGAAAGCGTCATTGTCAATAGCCAAAACAACCGCTTTTGCCGTGGGATTCCGATAAAACGTCCAAAAAACGGCGATTTTAATAAAATATATTTACAATTTATATATTCAATGATATAATTAAATAACATTATTATTTTTTTAAGGAGAAGTATGTTAACAGAACAACCTGACCCTGACCCTGACAGTATTATATTGTCGGTCATTTTCATCGTAATACTCGTGCTGTTTTCGGGCTATTTTTCGGCAACCGAAACTGCTTTTACCTCGGTAAACCGCACGAAACTCAAACTTAAAGCGCAGGACGGCAACAAAGCCGCCAAAAACGCGCTGTATCTTCTGGACAGATATGACAAAGTGATTTCGGCGATCCTCGTCGGCAACAACCTTGTCAATATCACGCTTTCGGTATTATTCAACAATCTTTTTGAAACAATCATTCCAAACGCCGCGGTAAGCGGTATCGTTTCGGTCGCGGTATCAACTGCGATTGTTTTGACGTTCGGCGAAGTTTCGCCCAAAATGATTGCGAAAGAAAACTCCGAAAAGATTTCGATGGCGTTCGGCTACCCGATGCGCGCGATAATGGTCATACTGTACCCCATCACGATTTTGTTTGCGGGGCTGAAATTCATTCTTCGCAAGATATTCAAATCGAGAAACGACGACAAAATCACCGAGGAAGAACTCTTATCCATGGTCGAAGAAGCGCAAGAAGACGGCTCTCTTGACATGCAGGAGCGTGAACTTATTTCCAGCGCGATTGAGTTTGATGACGCGGAAGTCGAGGATATTTTCGTGCCGCGCGTGAACGTTATTGCGGTGCCCATCGACATGCCGATGGAAAAAATCAAGGCGCTGTTTTTGGAACATAATTTCTCGCGTATGCCCGTGTACAAAAACACAATCGACAGCATCGTGGGTATGATCCATAATATCGACTTCTTCACTGCCCTTGAAAAAGGCGAAAAATCGATAAAAAACTACATCACCCCCGTTACCATCGCGACGGAACATATGAAAATTTCGACGCTTCTGAAAAGCATGCAGCGCCAAAAAGTGCATATGGCTGTCGTTGTGGACGAATACGGCGGAACGCTGGGCATTGTTACCCTTGAAGATATTCTGGAAGAACTTGTCGGCGAAATCTGGGACGAACACGACGAGGTCGTGAACTACTTCACGAAAATCGACGACTCGACTTATATCGTCGACGGTCGTGCGGAACTCGATAAATTCTTTGAAACTTTCGGGCTCGATAAGGACGAGGCGGCAGACTTCGACTCCCAGACAGTCAGCGGCTGGATTATCGCGGAAATCGGCGAAATCCCCAAAAAGGCGCAAACCTTCAATTACAAAAACCTGACGATCATCGTGAACAGGCTCACGCAGCGCAAAATTCTGGACGTCAAAGTCATCGTAAACCCCGTTGAAGAAAACGAGGATGACGCAGAAAAACAATCGCTATTTGAAAAGGTGAGCGAAAGAATCGCCGAAAAACAGGAAAACAAACAGGACGACAACGAATAACCGCGTCAAAACCAAAAGGCTGACAATCCGTCAGCCTTTTTTTTGCGTATTTAGCGCGGAACAAAAAAACACGCGCCGCTTCGGGCGCGTATTTTTTATATAAAACAAATCGGAAGGAGAGCAAATTAAAATTTCAAAAACAAGCCGTGCTTTTCAAAGTCCGAAACTTTCACTTCTTTCACGTCGTAGCCGTCGTTTTTGATTGCGGATACGATTTTGTCGACGTCGGTGTTGTCGTCGCAGATTATTTCGGTCAAACCCGATACGTGCGACGAGCGTACTTTTTTCACGTCAGCCGCTTTTCTTACGGCGTCGTTCACGTGCGACTCGCACATACCGCATTTCATACCGTCAACGTGCATAGATATTTTTTTCATATTAAGCCTGCTTTCTTTTTTCTGCCCTTATTGTAAACTAAATTTTCCCGCTTGTCAACAGAATATGAATAAAATTTCACATTTTGTTTGTTTGTGTCGTTCAGACTGTCTTTTTGACAGTATATATATTTTGCTTTTTTACCATATAAAAATAATAACGTCTTCCGCCCTTTTTTTCGTTTTACAGAAATGCGGTTTTTATTGTATAATGGTGAAAAGCATTAGGAGATCCTATTATGAAAATTTCAAACGATATAAAATACGTCGGCGTGAACGATAAAAACCTTGATTTGTTTGAGGGGCAATACGTCGTGGAAAACGGCATGGCGTACAACTCTTACGTCATTATCGACGAAAAAGTCGCTGTAATGGATTCCGTCGACAGATCCTTCGGTGCCGAGTGGCTTGAAAACATCGCGGCCGCTTTGAACGGTCGCACGCCCGATTACCTTGTCGTGCAACACATGGAGCCCGACCATTCGTCAAATATTCTGGCGTTTTCGGAAAAATACAAGGACGCGAAAATCGTGTCGTCCCTTCGCGCGTTCCAGATGATGAAAAACTATTTCGGCACGGATTTTCAGGACAGACAAGTCGTGGTGAAAGAAGGCGACGTTTTGCCGCTTGGAAAACACAACTTGTCGTTTATCGCCGCTCCCATGGTACATTGGCCCGAAGTCATCATGACTTACGACGACTTTGACAAAGTTTTATTCTCGGCAGACGCTTTCGGAAAGTTCAGCGCACTCGACACCGACGAGGACTGGGCGTGCGAGGCAAGAAGATATTATTTCGGCATTGTCGGAAAATACGGCGCGCAGGTGCAATCGGTTCTGAAAAAAGCGGCGGCGCTCGATATCAAAATCATTTGTCCGCTGCACGGTCCGTGGCTTTTTGAAAACATTCCGTATTATCTCAATCTTTACGATATTTGGTCGTCGTACGACGTGGAAAGCGACGGCGTTGTCATCGCGTATACGTCGGTTTACGGCCACACCGAAAAAGCGGTGAATATGCTCAAAGCGGAACTTGAAAACAAGGGCGTGAAAGTGCCCGTTTTCGACCTTGCGAGATGCGATATGGCGGAAGCGGTCGAGGACGCGTTCAGATACGGAAAGCTCGTGCTTGCGACAACGACGTACAACGGCGATATTTTCCCGTTTATGAAAACGTTTATCGAACACCTTGTCGAAAGGAATTTCCAGAACCGCACCGTCGGATTTATCGAAAACGGTTCGTGGGCGCCGCAGGCTTCGCGTATTATGCGCGGCATGCTGGAACAGCAAAAAAACCTTACGCTTCTTGACGCCGACGTCAAGATTTATTCGGCGGTAAGCGACAAAAACGTCGCTGAAATTCAGGCTCTTGCAAGCGCATTGTTGCAATAATACACGGCGGAAATTATGGAAAAGGTAATAATTGCGTCCAACAATATGAACAAAATCCGGGAATTTTCGGAGATGCTCGGGAAAGACGTTCAGGTGCTGTCGCTTCACGACGTCGGCTTCGATTCGGAAATCGACGAAAACGGCGAAACCTTTTTCGATAACGCGCTTATCAAGGCAAAAACGATAAGCCTGTTCCTTCGCGAAAAAGGAATATCCGCGCCCGTTTACGCCGACGACAGCGGACTGTCGGTAAACGCCCTTAACGGCGCGCCCGGCGTGCACAGCGCAAGGTATGCAGGCATTCACGGCGACGATAAGAAAAACCGCGATTTACTTTTGAAAAACCTTGAAAATATTACCGACCGAAGCGCGTATTTTATCTCGGTCATCGCCTGCTATTACCCCGACGACACTTACGTTTTCGGCGTCGGCAAAACCTATGGCAGAATCTTGCGGCGCGAAGAAGGAAGCGGCGGATTCGGCTATGACTGCATATTTTATTCGGACGATCTGAAAAAGTCTTTCGGACTTGCGACGGCGGAAGAAAAAAACACCGTGTCGCACCGCTACCGCGCGCTGAAAGACGTAATGACAAAAATCAAATAGTCAAAAACATATTAAAACGCCGTGGCGTCTGCCACGGCTTTATTTTTGCAAAAGTTGGGTTTTATTGAACGAAAATCACCGCTTAAAGTATGTTTTTTATCTCGTCAAGACTTTCAACGTAATAATCCCAAATTTTATTTTCGGGAATATCCGCGTGGTCGTGGTTGAACCATACGGTCTTTATCCCCGCGTTCCGTCCGCCCGCAATATCGGCGGTAAGCGAATCGCCGATAAGCACGATTTCGTCCTTTCTCGCATTCGCGTTTTCAATGCAATAATCGAAGTATTCTTTCGACGGTTTCATCGCCCCGACCGCCTCGGAAATAAACAATCCCGAAAAATACTTTTTCATATCGGCTTTTTCAAGGCGGAAATCCTGTTGTTTGAACGGGCCGTTGCTCGTTGCAAAAAGTTTATACTTTCCGCAAAGATACGTTAAAAGTTCGTGCGCGCCCGACACGGGTTCTGCCGACACCGCAAGGAAGTCGTGAAAGACTTCTTCAAACTCGGGCCCGTCGATGCCCTTTATCCCGAACGCGTCGAAAACCAGATTCCACCTGATTTTTTTCAAGCCGTCTTTCGTGAGCGTACCGTCCTCGATTCTTCGCCAAAGATTGTCGTTGATTTTTTTGAAGCACTCAAACAATCCGTTTTCGTAGTGTTTCCCGTATTTTTCAAGCCCTTTCGACATGGCGTACGTCGCGCACACGTCGAAGTCCAGAAGGGTGTTGTCGATGTCGATAAAAACCGTAGTTATCATATTTACCTCAATAAAATATTATCAAATTTCCGCACGATATGCAATCGTAAAACCGCATAAAAAGTTGTAGATTTTTACTATAACCGTATGATATAATATAAGTAATTAAGATTCGGAGGCAATTATGAAAACTTTACTCAAAAACGGTACTATCGTTGACGGCAGCGGCGGCAAGCCGTACGTGTCGGACGTTCTTATCGAAAACGACAAAATCACGAAAATCGCAAAAGACATCGACGCCGCGGACGCCGAAGTTATCGACTGCACGAGCTTGACTGTTGCCCCGGGCTTCATCGACGCGCACAGCCACAACGATTTCTTTTACGACTACGACGACGCGGAAAGATTTTACGAGCCGTTTATCCGTCAGGGAATCACCACCCAGATCACGGGCAACTGCGGATTTTCGCCGTTCGGCGTCGACAAAAACACAAAATATAAGGACAAAGTCGGCGGCGGTTTATTCCACGCCAAAAACCCCGGCAGTTTCAAAGACTTTATTAAAAATGCCGAAGGCAAACTTTACGTCAATATCGTCCCCCTTATCGGACACGGCACGACGCGCATAAGTATTTCGGGCTTTGACGCGAAACCGCTCACGAAAGAACAAATCGACGAAGAAATGAAGCTCGTCGACGAGGCAATGGAAAACGGCGCATTCGGCGGAAGTTTCGGCTTTATGTACGAACCCGGCATGTACAGCAAAACGGACGAACTCGTCGCGTTTGCAAAGGAACTGCAAAAGTACAACGGTATCCTGACCATTCACCCGCGCGCGGAGTCGAAAGTCGCGATGGGTTATCCCCTTATCTCGAAACCGCATATCGAAATCGCGCTGGACGAAATCATCGACATTATGGAAAAGTCGAAAGTCAGGACGGAATACAGCCATCTTATTTTCGTCGGTCGTTCGTCGTGGCCGAGCGTCGAGCCTATGCTCAAAAAACTGCACGACTACAACGAAAAAGGATATAAAATCGCCTACGACAACTACGCTTTCACTTACGGCGCGTCGGTCATCACAATCGTTATGCCCGCCTGGTATCTCGCAATGAGCAAGGAAGACCGAAAGAAACCTTTCAACCGTTTCAAACTGCGCGTGCTCGTGGAAATGTCCAAAAAACTTCTGGGGCTGGATTTCAGCGACTTCACGGTCGCGTACATTTCGGACGACCATAAGGAATACGAAAACCGCACGATTGCGGAAATTGCCAAATCGGAAGGAATATCCGACTTTGACTGCTACTTGAAACTCGTTGATTTGTCGAACGCGCAAGGCAGACTTTACATCGACAAATACTACAACGACGCCATCATCGACAGGCTGATGAAAGACGACCTGTCCATCTTTATGACGGACGCGTGGGTTGAAGAAGCCGGCACGCAAAACGGCGCGACGTATCAGTGCTTCCCGTACTTTTTGGTGCGCGCGAAGAATAACGATATCCCCGTTGAAAACGTCGTAAGAAAGATGACGGGCGCGACTGCGGAACGCTTCAAAATCAAAGACCGCGGGTTTTTGAAAGAAGGTTATTTCGCCGACGTTACAATTTTCGATTTCGACAACGTGGAAGTAAACCCGAAAGTCCCCGATTTCACCCCCAAAGGCATAAATTACGTTTTCGTCGGTGGCGAAAAGGTTGTGTCAAACGGCGAATATATCTCGAAAACCGCCGGCAAAGTCATACTCAAAAAATAAGGTAGGATAACTATGTGCATCGCAAAAATCGCGTTTAACGCCCTTTTCAGACCAAGTAAACATTTGTTTACGCCAAAAACGCCGTTTGCTGAAAAGGTAATGGGACCCAATTTCAAGCATTTGTACGACACCAGCTCAGCTGCAAGCAGGCTTGTCAAAACGTGGGACAAGGAAATTATCCCCGTTAACACTTTCGACTCTCTTACGCTTGAAGGCTGGTTTTATACCGCGGGCGAAAACGCGCGCGATACCGCCATTCTCGTGCACGGCTACAACAGCAGTCCCCTGGGCGATATGTCGGCAATAATGCAGTTTTATTTGAAACGCGGCATCAACGTTCTTCTGACAAACAACCGCGGCGGCAAAACGAGCGTCGGAAACAACATCACTTTCGGACTTTACGAAAGGCTCGACACCGCCCTGTGGGTTGACAAGCTCAACGAGCGTTTCCCCGACGGCAGCATTATTTTGCACGGCATTTCTTTGGGCGGCGCAACCGTTTGTCTTATGTCCGAAATGACACTGAAAAACGTGAAATGCGTCGTGTCGGACTGCGCCTACACCTCGATCCGCGCGGAATTTGCACACAGCTCGAAACTCACCCTGGGTTTCACGCCGAAAGCCACGCTGGAACGCGTTTATAAACTTTTTGCAAAAGAATTCGGCAATACCGTCGACGACTTCACGCCGCTCAAAGCGGTGCAACACGCAAAATATCCGATACTGTTTATTCACGGCAAGGAAGACCGTTTTATCCCTGTGCGAATGGCGCACGAACTTTACGACGCCTGTTCCTCGGACAAACGCCTGTTCCTTGTGGACGGCGCGGGACACGGCGCGTCGTATGCAAACGCCCCGAAAGAGTACGAATCCGCCGTGATGGACTTTGTAAACGCCCACAAATAAAACTCAACCGAATAACAAAAAAGCCACGGGATTCCGTGGCTTTCTTTTTGTAGTTTTTATAATCTTTATTCAAGTTCGGTTGCGCCGGTGTAAAGTTGATAATACGTGCCGTGCATTGCGATAAGTTCGTCGTGGGTGCCACGCTCGATAATTCTGCCGTGATCGAGGACGATGACGCTGTCGGCGTTTCTGATTGTCGAAAGCCTGTGCGCGATAACGAAAACCGTCCTGCCTTTCATAAGGTTATCCATACCTGCCTGAACGATCGCTTCGGTGCGGGTATCGATTGACGACGTCGCTTCGTCCAGAATCATGACGGGCGGATCTGCGACGGCGGCGCGCGCGATACTTAAAAGCTGGCGTTGTCCCTGCGACAGATTTGCACCGTTTCCCGTGATTACGGTATTATACCCTTCGGGAAGTCGTGTGATGAAGTCGTCGGCGTTTGCAAGTTTTGCTGCGGCGATACATTCTTCGTCGGTGGCGTCGAGGCGGCCGTAGCGGATATTATCCATTACGCTTCCCGTGAACAGGTTGGTGTCCTGCAAAACCATACCCAAAGACCTTCTCAGATCCTTTTTGTTAATTTTATTGATATTTATCCCGTCGTAGCGGACTTTGCCGTCCTGAATGTCGTAAAACCTGTTGATAAGGTTGGTGATTGTCGTTTTGCCCGCGCCCGTTGCGCCGACGAAAGCAAATTTCTGACCGGGTTTTGCGCGAAGGGATACGCCGTGCAGCACGAGTTTGTCGGGGACGTAACCGAAATCGACGTCGTCAAGTTCGATATCCCCTTTGAGTTCCACGTAAGTGGTGGTATCGGTTTCCTTGTGGTAATGTTTCCACGCCCAGAGCCCCGTGCGTTTTTCGCTTTCGACGATATTGCCGTTTTCGTCCTTCGTGGCGTTGACAAGCATGACGTAGCCGTTGTCAGTTTCTTGCTGTTCGTCAATCATATCGAACACGCGCGACGCGCCCGCAAGCCCCATGGTAACCATCGAGATTTGTCCCGCGATGTTGCCGATATTGTTGGAGAGTTGGCGCGAAAGCGACAGGAAGGAAACGAGAACGCCGACCGTCAGCGGATTGAACCCGGTAATACCGACGTTTTTGAACCCGGTATTGAGTTCCGAAATGACCAGAAGTCCGCCGATAAACGCCAGCAATACGTACAGGAGATTGCCCATGTTGCCGAGAATCGGCATAAGGATATTGCCGTAAGTATGCGCCTTTCTGCTGTCGTCGTTGAGTTTATCGTTGAGTTTGTCAAAGCCTTGTTTTGCGGCGTCTTCGTGGTTGAACACTTTCACGACTTTCTGACCGTTTATCATTTCTTCGATATAGCCTTCTTCGTCGGCGACGGCGACCTGTTGCGCGACCATATATTTGCCGCTTGCTCCGCCGATTTTCACGACGACGAAAAGCATAAGCAGTATCACCGCAACGACGATAAGCGTCAGATATACGCTGTACGTCAGCATTACGATGAACACCGCGACCAGCGTGAACGCCGACTGGAACAATACGGGCAGGCTGTTGCCGATAAGCTGGCGCACGGCGTCGGTATCGTTGGTATAGGTACTCATTATCGTACCGTGCTTGTGCGTATCGAAATATTTAATGGGCAGGGATTCCATATTGTTGAACATATCTTTTCTGAAATGATACAACGTTCCCTGCGTAATGATTGCGTTAAGTTGGTTGTTTACGACAGAGCCGATAACGCCCAATACGAAAAACAAAACCATCGTCGCGCCCATTCTGACAAGCAGGACGGAAGCCTCGCTCCACGGCATATTCTGCGAAAGCGCCGGCGTGATGACGTCGTCGATGAGTTTCTGCATATAGACGTTGCCGACAAGCATGCCTGCCGACACCATCAGAAGGGTGATGCACATTATGATAATCTGCCAGCCGTAATATTTGAAAAGGTATTTCAAAAGACGGGCAAACGTACCCTTTTTGGCGGATTGCATATTGCGTTGTTTTTTCATTGCGGAAGCCTTTTTCATTGTGCGTCGCCTCCTTCTTCGTTGTCGGAGTGGCGGGTTTGCGACTCGTAAACGCTCCTGTATTCTTCACTCGTTTGCATAAGCTCCTCGTGCGTGCCGATTGCGGCGATACGTCCGCCTTCCATCACGATGATTTTGTCTGCGTCCTCAACGGAAGCCACGCGCTGAGCGATGATGATTTTGGTCGTGTCGGGGATTTCTTCCCTGAACGCTTTCCTGATAAGCGCGTCGGTCTTTGTATCGACTGCCGACGTACTGTCGTCAAGAATAAGGATTTTCGGTTTTTTGATGAGTGCGCGCGCGATACAAAGTCTTTGTTTCTGTCCGCCCGAAACGTTCGTGCCGCCCTGCTCGATATGCGTGTCGTAGCCGTCGGGGAACGACTCGATAAATTCGTCGGCGCAGGCAAGACGACATACGCGTTTGATTTCTTCGTCCGACGCTGCGTCGTTGCCCCAGCGGATGTTTTCTTTTATCGTGCCGGAAAACAACACGTTCTTTTGCAGCACCATGGATACCGAATCGCGAAGCGCGACCAGGTCGTAATCCCTGACGTCTTTGTCGCCGACAAGAAGCCTGCCTTCGCTCACGTCGTACAAGCGCGGGATAAGTTGCACGAGGCTGCTTTTGCTGGAACCCGTGCCGCCGAGAATACCCACCGTTTCGCCTGATTTGATTGAAAGATTTATGTTTTCAAGCGCGTATTTTTCAGCCTTTTCGCTGTATTTGAACGAAACGTTTTCAAAGGTTATATCGCCGTTTTCAACAGTTGTAATGCCGTTTTCGGGGCTTTTAAGCGACGATTCCGTCACAAGAACCTCTTTGATACGGTTTGCGCTTTCAATCGACATCGTCAGCATGACGATCACCATCGAAAGCATCATCATCGACATCAACGCCATTATCGCGTAGTTGATAAGCGCAGACAAATTGCCGACCGTGAGTTTCTCTCCGTGCGACGTGATTATCGTCTTGGAACCCAAAAACATAATTACAGCCATGACCGTAAAAATGCACAGCATCATTATAGGCCAGGCAAGCGCCATGATACGCTCCGCCTTTGTGAAGTCGTTTCTGACCTCGGACGATACCTTTTCAAACTTTCCTTTTTCATAGTCTTCCCTGACGAAAGATTTCACGACGCGGATCGCCTGCACGTTTTCCTGCACCGACTCGTTCATATCGTCGTATTTTCTGAAAATCTTTCTGAAAAACGGCATTACGAACTTCATCATAAGCGCAAGAGCAAGCATAATCACGGGCATCGCCGCAAGGAAAACAAGGGCGATTCTCCAATTTATACGGAAGCTGAAAACGAATGCGAAAATCAGCATCAGCGGCGTTCTTATCGCAATGCGGATTATCATCTGATATGCGTTCTGAACGTTCGTAACGTCGGTCGTAAGCCTTGTGACAAGGCTCGACGTCGAAAACCTGTCGATTTCCGCAAACGAGAAGTCCTGAATCTTATAATACATATCGTGGCGCAGATTCCTTGCGTATCCGCACGACGCCGTCGCCGCAAACTTGCCCGCGATAAAACCGCAAACAAGCGACGCAAGCGCCATCGCAAGCAGTATCAGTCCGTATTTGATAATGGGGTCCATTGATATCGACTTGCTGATTTCGTCGATAAGCACCGCCATTACCGTGGGAATAAGCGTTTCCAGCACGACCTCACCGATGATGAAAATCGGCGTGAGAATCGAGGGAAGTTTATAATCCCTTATACTCTTTTTCAATACTTTTATTGTGTCCATCTATGCTCCTAAAAATTTTAATCGTTGTTGAGATTTCCTTTCAGTTTTTCAAGGATCGCGATAAGCGTTTCGATTTCTTCGTCCGAAATATCTTTCCAGAATTCTTTCCCGACGTCGATAGCGTCTCTGCGCGACGATTTCAGAAGCGCGCTGCCCTCGTCGGTAAGATATACGCTTTTCATACGCTTGTCGTCGCTGTCGAACACGCAGGAAACAAGTCCCCTGCTTTCAAGCCCGGAAAGAAGCCCGACGACTGTCGGGTGCGAAACTTCCAGATACGTTTCGACGTCTTTTTGCGTCGATTTCCCGCCCGACTTGTCCAAAAACACCAACAGTCTGTGTTGTGAACAGGTCACGCCGTACTTCTTGAACGTCCTGATTATTTTTTTGTCGGTTTTCTCACTGATTTGCTTGATAAGAAAGCCGGCGTCTTGTCTTTTATCCATGAAAACTCCGTCGTAAAATGTAGTATGCTACATATATACAACAAAGAAAAAAAATTGTCAATAATTTTTAACTAAAATTCCGTAGGAAGTTACACTTTTTTTATAAATATCGGTTGCAACTTTTTAAAGTGATTATTTTTATAATAATTATAGTATCAGTTTGATACTTATTTTTCTTTTTTCGACAAGCCTTTTCTCTTTACCTTTTCAAAAGGATTTTTGTTTTTTCCGTCGATAAAACATATCAGAACGTACACTGCCGACAACACGATAACCGCACCGATAAGTACGCCGTACATTGCGCCGACGCTTACTTTGTCGCCAAAGAAATATAAGTTGCAATCAACGCCGTCCTTAACTCCGTTTATTACTTCTTTCGGGAATCCTTGCTTTGCCATTTCACCGTAAACGCCGTTTAACGAATGATTTCTTAAAAGTGAAGTGCCGTATGTGCTGGGAAGCAGCATAATAAAGTTTTGCAGACCTTTCCCGAAACTCGATATCGGCATATACGCGCCGCAAATAAAACCGTAGCCCGCCGATACTATCGTACCGATGCCCGCAGCCTGCCCCTGCGTCCTTAAAAGCGCGTTGACGACGCTTGACAACGCCGTGCCGAAAGCCGTCAGCAGGAACACGTCGACGATAATCAAAACGACGTCCGAAAAACTCATATACCAGCCGCTCGCCGCAACGTAAATAAGCCCGGCGGCAGTCGCCGCGTACGTTACGATAAGCGTCGTGAAAAAGGTTCCCGAAAAATACGACGCCGCGATTATTGAACGCTTTGCGGGCGACACAAGCAAGTCTTTTCTCGCCCCGGTGATGCGGTCGTTTACCATAAGCGTATTGCTGCAAAACGCAACGGTCACGCAACACACCGCAAGAAGCGACGATACGAGTTCCCCCGCAACCATTCCGCTTATCAGTTTTTCGGGGACGGAAACGCCGTCCGGCAACGCCGCAACAAACGTGTTCCTGTAAACCTTTGCCAGAAACGTGACGTACAAGACAAGAAGTATCACGGGTGTGATAAGCGACGTGAAAAACATTCCCTTGTCCTTAAAAAACACCTTTATATTTCGTTTCGTCAACGCAAGAAAAGTCTTCATAATGCGCCTCCTTCGGGCTTTTTACCCGTGACGGACAAAAACACGTCGTCCATTTTGCCCTTTGTTATTTCAAAATCGGTGAACAGCGCGGGGTTTTTCATAATTAAATCCCGTGCTTCTGCCGTGTCTTTCACGGACACTCTGAACGCGTCCCTGATTTTTTCGTACGGAAGCCCCAAAGCCTTGACTTTTTCTTCTTCGGCGTTATAAATCGTAACGAAGTCGCCGGTGTATTCGTTTTTGAGCGAAAGCGGCGTTCCTTCCGCCGCGATTTTCCCTTTGTCGAGTATCACGACGTAGTCGGCGTCCGCCGCCTCTTCCATATAATGCGTCGTGAGAAACACCGTCATATTCCGACTTTTACGAAGGTTTGTTACGACGTTCCAAAGGAGTTTGCGCGCTTCGGGGTCGAGTCCCGTCGTCGGTTCGTCCAGAATTAAGATTTTCGGATTGTGAATAAGTGCGCGCGCCACGTCGACTCTTCTTTTTTGTCCGCCCGAAAGTTTTTCAAACGTTCTCGGCAACAGCTCTTTGAAGTCCAGCATTTCGGAAAGCGCGGCGATTCTTTCTTTTGCCGCTTTCCCCGTGATACCGTATAAACTCGCGCGGGACGTAAGGTTGTCTTTGACCGAAAGTTTCGCGTCAAGCGCGGACGTCTGATATACGACGCCGATTTCTTTCGTGATGCTTTTCATATCGTTATCGACGTTCATACCATCGATTATCACCGTACCGCCGTCTTTTGAAAGGGTGCCGCACATTATGGATATCGTCGTTGATTTTCCCGCGCCGTTCACGCCGAGAAACGCAAACAACTCCCCTTCCTTCACGACAAGCGACAAGTCGTCGACGGCGTGCACGTCCTGAAACGATTTGTCAAGGTTTTTAATTTCGATAATATTTTTCATTCTTTTTATACAACCTGTCCTACGTTTTTACGGTAAGTCTTGTAAAAGGGGAAACCCTTTGCGGACTTCCCCAAACTATCTTTTAACGGCGGAATTTACTTTTGATCGCGATCGAACGCCTCGATTGCGGCAAGCGCGATATCAAGCCCCAGCGCAAACGTTTCGGGTATCATCTGGTCGGGCGTGTCGCGACGATTGTGATAATACGGCGCATATTTCGGATTTTGTCCGGCAACCGCCGCCGCCTTGAATCCGCCCCTTGAAAACGCCGCCGCGTCGGACGCGCCGAAAGGCACTACGCCGTGAGGCAACGGGTGATTTACGTCGGGATCCTTGCACGCTTCGTCCAGAAGCGCAACGACTTCGGGGCTGTTTTTCACCATGCCCGTCATGTCGCGGTGATAAATCGTCATATAGTCGTAGTCGCGCATCGTGTCGAAAGCGATAATGTACGTTTCGACGTCCTTGTTTTCGCCTTTATGTCGTTTCGTGAATGCGGTTGCGCCGCGAAGCCCGGCTTCTTCACTGCCCGTAAGCAATGCACAAACTTCGGTGTTTTCATATCTGATTCCGCTTTCTTTCAGACATTTGAGCGCGGACACTGCGACGAATACGCCCGTAAGGTTGTCATTTGCGCCGGGGGACAGCACCTTAAAGTTGCAAACGAAGAAAAGTCCGATGTACGCAACGACGGTGCATGCGGCGAAAATCACACTCCAAAGCGGGGTGACGCCTTTTGCGATATTGATTGAAAAAATGACAATCGACGCGAGCGCGCACAGCAAATCGACTGCAAGTACGCCGACCATGACTTCCTGTCTTATCTTCATAAGCGTCCATTCGTACGCGCTGTCGGTGTGGCCGTTGATGATGATACGGCGTTTTACGTCGCCCGTCGGTTTATACTTCGCATATACGTTGCACGACGTCGTTTCCGGCAAAAATTTGTCGATGAACGGCACGTAGAACAAGAATTCCAGCACGACGATGACAATGGACAAAACCGCAAGTACCAGCGAAATTATCCTTACCGCAAGCGTCAGCGCGGGATTGCCGACAAGCGTCAGCAGCTGCAAAAGCGCGCCGATAATCAAAAATACGCCGATGATTTTCGTGAATCCGACAAGCGCGTGTCGCGACACTTTGAAATCTTCGATTGCGCTTTCGTCCGCCCAGCCGTTGGTGTCGATCTGGTTTTTGATCCATTCCTGGGCTTCCCGTTCTTTCGGCATGCCCGATTCGCGCGGGCCGATGTTGGTGCAGATGTCCGTGATTGCGTTCATACTGTAATCAACGGCGTTTTTCCGTATCTCTTTCGATACTTTCATGGCAATTCTCCTTTTTCGGACGGTTTTGTCCGTTATCCCTTTTTATTCGTTAATAAGCGACAGCACGTCGCTTGCAACCTGATTTAATCCCGTGTTTTCTTTCAGGACGTTCAGCCCTTTGAGTGCGCGAATGGCCGCGTCGATATCGTCGGGGAAAATGCTGTCCGAAAACACTTTTATGTCCTTGATTACGCCGCCCGACAACGTGAAACTCACGTCGGCGTATCCCCAGGAAAACCTTTTGTACTTATGACTTTGAAGTTTCACGTCCTTTCCGTACAGCCATAAATCGTCGGAATATTTTTTGTAAAATTCGTCGGTTTTCTCTTCGTCCACGGCGGAATTCTCCGTCAGCCGCCCGTATTTCTCGGTTAAAACGTCTTTTATCGCCTGCTTTACGGCTTCGACGTCGATACTTTCGTCAAGGTCGTGAAGATTTACAACGCGCGACTTCACGCTCGCAACGCCCTTGCCTTCCAGCTTGTCGGGTTTCACGTTCAGAAAGTCGCTCATTTTCGACGTGTCGGCGGATATTAAAATCGTGCCGTGATGCAACGCCGCCGTCTGTGTTTTGAGATATGCGTTGCCCGAAAACTTTCGCCCGTCGATGACGATGTCGTTTCGTCCGTTGACTTCCGCAAAAAGCCCCAGCTTTTTCACCGCGCGGATAATAATATCGTTGTTCTCGTTCACGTCGTAATCCGAAAGACTTGTTATGAACGAGAAATTGAGATTACCTTTGTCGTGGAAAACCGCGCCGCCGCCCGTCGGACGCCTGGCAAGGAAACCGCCTGCGTCGTGGAGTTTTTTAATATTCACGTCAAGGTATGCGTTCTGGTGTCTTCCGATGACGACCGTGTTGTCGTTGCGCCAAAGATATACGATAAGTTCGCCGTCTTTCGCCGCGTCCATAAGCGCGCTCTCAACCGCAAGATTGTAATGCGGATTAAACCCGCTTGTTTCAATATATCTTACTTTATCGTACGTTTTTGCCATATAAACAAGTTATTTCGCGGTATTATTTAATTTCAAACAAACCTTCGCGCACTACTTCGCAAACGGTCGGATGCGGGAAAACGAGTTTTTTCGCGCGGTCGATATCCACCTTCATATCAATAAGATTCGACACCGCGACGATATACTCGGACGCATAATTTCCGACGACGCTCGCGCCGATAAGCACGTTGTTATCTTTGTCGTAAACAAGTTTCAGAATACCGGTATAGTCGGTGTTTTCCGCGATATATCTGCCCGAATACATTAAGGACAGCTGCACCTCGTCGGCGTTTATTCCCTTTTCGATCGCCGCCGAAAGCGTGTATCCCGCCGAAGCGACCTCGGGAGTCGTGTATATAACCGACGGTATGGAGTCGTAATTCATTTCGTCGGGAACGTTAAGCATATTGTTTACGGCGACTTCGCCTTCTCTGTACGCCGTGTGTGCAAGCATCGACTTTCCGTTTACGTCGCCCGCGGCATAGACGTTTTCGACGTTGGTTTTAAGACGGCTGTCGGTAACGATTGCGCCGCGCTCGGTTTCAACGCCGATGTTTTCAAGCCCGAATCCCGTTACGTTTGCGCGACGACCGACCGACAACAAAATTTTGTCGGCAAGTATTTCTTCTTCGCCGTTTTCGGTCTCGACGACCGCGCCGTTTTCGGTAATTTCTTTGACCTTTGAAGAAAGACGGAATTTTACGCCCTTCTTTTCAAGCGCTTTTTGCAAAACCGCGCTTACTTTTTCGTCGGTTGCGCCCGCGATCTTCCCAAGCATTTCGACAACGACGACGTCGCTCCCGACCGACGAATAATAATCCGCCATTTCAAGTCCGATTACGCCGCCGCCCATAATAAGCAGGGTTTTCGGGATTTCGACAAGGTTCAGCGCCTCGCGGTTGGTTATCGCAAGCCCGCTTTCAATCGCTTTGTCGACGCCCGGAATTTTCGGGATAAACGCGCTGCTTCCCGTTGCGATAAGCAAAAACTTTGAGTTGTATTCGACGTTTTCGGATTGTACGACGACGCCGTTCTCGTCGCGGCAAAGTATCTTCGCCTCCGCCTTTACGACGGTAACTTCCGCGCCCTTCAATTTCGCGCGCACACCCGTTACAAGACGTTTCACGACCTTGTTTTTTCTGTCAACGACGGCTTCTTGCGATACTTCGCCGTCGCCCGAAAACTTCACGCCGTAATTTTCGCCGTGCTTAAAATAATTCAGTACTTTCGCGCTGTTCAATAATGTTTTACTGGGAACGCAGCCTTCGTTCAGGCAAACCCCGCCGAGTTCGTTTTTTTCAAACAATACGACGGACAATCCTTTTGACGCGGCGTATGCCGCGGCGTTGTATCCGGCAGGACCGCCGCCGAGTACCGTTAAATCAAAATTTTCCATAAACCCTCATAATTTTCGTAATATATCCATTGTACGGGATAAGCGACGAAAAGTCAATTTATTGACTTTACGAAAAAAATTACTTTGCTGTCATTTTGACTGTCATTTTGACTTTTGTTGAAAATTTTGCGCTTGACAACCGCCTTTTTTGGATATATCCTTATATTTATGAAAACAGCAGCGATAATACTGAACACTCCCGACGAAATCGGGGAAATTACAGAGTCCGACGTTATTTGCGCCGATAACGGATTAAGCCGTATTCACGTTACCCCCGTTGCGGTCGTGGGCGACCTGGACAGCCTTGAAAGCCGCAAGGACGGTTTGAACTACGTCGTCTTCCCGAAGGAAAAGGACGAGACCGACGGGCAACTTGCCCTTGACTACGCAAAAAGCGCGGGTTACGACGCCGTTACCATTTACGGCGCAACAGGCGGTGACATAGGTCAGATTCTCGGCAATATCGGCCTACTGAAATATGCAAAGGACATAAAAATCGACGCCCGTATTTCGGGCGTCGGATTCGATATTAAACTTCTCGAAGGAAAGGTTTCCGACACGGTTTTTGAAGGCCAGAAAATTTCGCTGTTTCCGTTTTTCGGGGACGCGCTGGTCACAAACAGCCGCGGGCTTTATTATCCGCTTGAAAACCTTCTTCTTTCCGCAGGCACAAACCGCGGGCTTTCCAACGTTGCGACGGCAAACGAAATCTCGTTCACTGTCGAAAGCGGAATTTTGCTTATGATTAAATACTATTAAGCGGCTTTGCCGTCCGCGTTTTCGTCGGACGTGTCGCTACTGCGGGCTTTCCGGCATTGCGACGGCAAACGAAATCTCGTTCACCGTCGAAAGCGGAATTTTGCTTATGATTAAATATTATTAAGCGGCTTTGCCGTCCGCGTTTTCGTCGGACGTGTCGCCACTTTCGATTTCGTCGGCGGATTCTTCCGTCGATTTTTCGTTTACAAGGCGCACGAAACTCTTACTGCTGAACAGCAACAGCGCAACGACGATAACGATTGCGACGTCTGCGAACGTGAACGTATTGTACAAAAATCCCCACGCTGCCGCAGAATAACCCGAGGGAGCGTAAGACGCGAATGCGAAAATGCCCGAGAACACGTGCGAGAAATATCTCAGCGTACCCGCAAGAATTGCGCCGACCGTAAATGCGGCAGCGGGCTTTTTGATGACGTTGAGTTCCTTGAAAATTCCCGCAAGTCCCGTCATTGCAAAAGCGATCGGGTAATCCAGGAAGAACTGCGCGGGGTGGATAATCCACGGATCCTGTATTGCCTGCAACACGCCGTAAATCGCACCAACGATAATACCTTTTCTTATGCCGAACATATACGAAAACAGCATAAGCGGAAGCATCGACGCAAGGGTTACCGAGCCGCCCTGCGGCAACGCGAAAAACTTTACGTAAGAAAGCGCGAAAGAAAGCGCGACGGAAATTGCGGCATAAGCCATCTCACGCGTGGTGAACGGACCGTTGCGTTTCGAGAAAACGGTTGCGGCTACGACAAGGATAAGAACAAGCACGATTGCGCTGATATAAAGCCCTGCCTGCGACACGCCTTCGTAATCTCCGCCGACCTTTTTGAAGTGCACCGCCAAAAACGCAATACTCACAATCACGGGGATTAAAATCAAAAACAGCGCGATAAACTTAAACTTACGCATAAACTCGGGTTTTACCGTGTTTATTACGTAGCCCGCTGCGACCAGCGCGAACGCCACGATAACAATGCTCATTATCGGCCAGAAAACTTCTTTTACAAAGCTTCCGCCCTGAACGTCGTCGCTGATTTTTAAGGTAAGCATCGTAACTACGAAAGTCGTCGCTACGCCGAAAACGAAATACTTCACGCTCTTCATAAACGGTTGAAGTTTTTCGGGCTTCGCTTTCTTCAAAAAGATTGCGGCGATTACAACAAGCGCGACAAGCACGATTGCAAAGTAAAAAGCCGTAACACTGAGTTTCGACACGGTGTCGAGAGTGTTGAACGGCTCTTTCAGAATTGATGTGAATTTCATATTCGCTCCTTTGCCGGGAGGAACTTTTCTCGTTAGAATAAAAAATCCCAAAGCGATTACTTTGAGAACGAGTGGACTGGCTTCCTTTCGTGAGTTCTAACTCAATCAAGTTCAGAGGGTGTAATCTCAGGCGCGACGCGCCACCCCTAGCAATTAAATGTGATACCTAAATCTTACAATCAAATGAAAACACTGTCAAGGGTTTTGAAAACGATTTGCAAATATTCAAACATTATTGTATAATCGTTCAGAGGTGGATTATGAAAGTTGCAGTTATTACGGGCGCATCCCAAGGAATCGGGAATGCCATTGCAAAAAAATTCTCGGAAAACGGATACCGCGTATTCAATTTGTCCAGAACGCCGGCAGACGGCATCGAAAGCATAAAAACCGACGTGTCCGACCGTGAAAACGTGTTTGACTCGATCGGCGAAGTCGTAAAACGCGCGGGGCGTATCGACGTCCTTGTCAACAACGCGGGATTCGGCATTTCGGGCGCGGTCGAAGATACCGACGAAAGCGCGGTGCGAAAGATTTTTGACGTCAATTACTTCGGCACGCTGTTCGCGACGCAGGCGGTTATCCCCGTTATGCGCGAAAACGGCGGCGGCACGATAATCAATATGTCCAGCGCGGGCGCACCTTTGTCGCTGCCTTTTCAGTCGTTTTATTCCTGCACGAAATCGGCGGTGTCGTCGCTTTCCGAGGCGCTTCGTATCGAACTTAAACCGTTCAACATAAAAGTTTCGACAATCCTTCCCGGCGACGTCAAGACGGAATTCACCGCCCGCCGCGAAAAGAACAAAAGCAACAGCGTTTATTACGGCGAAAGAATCGACAAATCGGTTGAAAAGATGGAGCGCGACGAACAAAACGGAATGTCGCCGTCGGTCATCGCAAAAATCGCCCTGAAAATCGCAAAATCGAAAAATCCGCCCGTGTACGTCGTGGGCGGCGCGTCGTATAAACTGCTTGTGGGACTTTCAAAAATCTTGCCGAAACGTCTTGTCGTATGGGCAATCGGAAAACTTTACGGATAAAATATACAATAAACAAAAACTGCAACGGGCGTTGCAGTTTTTTATTTGCTTTTTTCAAAATTTACTTTTCGCTTAGTCCTTCTTTTTCTTTTTGGCGTAGCTTCTCACCGCGTACGCGATGTTGGTCATATGGTCGGCGACACGCTCCGCGTTGGACGCAAGACTCAGATAAATCGCGCCGACTTCGGGCGTACATTCGCCCTTGTTCATACGCTCGATATGGTGTTCGCCCATTTCTTCTTTTTGTCTGTCGACGCTTTCCTCGTACTCGTTCACCTTGTCGATATAATCAAGAGTGACTTCCTTATACGTCTTCATTACCTCGTCGTAAAGGTTTGTAATCGTCGCTTTAAGCGTCTGAATTTCGGAAATTGCCTTCGGCGAGAACGTGAGTTTGTCCGCCTCCATCTTTTCGGCGTATTCCGAGATATTTTCGGCGTAGTCGCCGATACGCTCGATATCGCTTACGGTGTGATACGACGTACTGATTAAGATTTTGTCGTCTTCCGAAAGGTCGACCTGCGACAATTTCACAAGATATTTCGTGATTTCACGGTTAAGGAAGTTCAGACATTTTTCGTTTTTGGCGATTTCGTCGATGACGTCGGACACTTTGCCGACCATAACCGCGTCCATACATTTGTCGAAGTTTGATTTTGCGATTTCCGCCATATTTTCGATTTCGTTTTTAAGCTGCGCGACCGCAACCGGGGGCGTTCTCAACAAACGCTCTTCCAGAAAATACAGGTGCGGCTCGTCGTTTTTGTCGTCCGTTTTTCTCTCGGGAACGATTTTTGAAACGAACTTCACAAGCAGGTTCATAAACGGCAACAGTACTATGGTGGTGGTTACGTTGAAGAAAGTGTGCAAAAGCGCAATTCTCATCGCGGGACTTTTAATCGGCATAAACATCTTCGTAAACACGCCGGAAATGCTCACAAGCCCGAATATCGTCACGCCGATCACGTTAAACATAAGGTGGATTACGGCGGTGCGACGCGCGTTCGTACTTGTGCCGACCGACGCGATAAGCGACGTAATACACGTTCCGATATTGCTTCCCAAAATTATGTACAGCCCTTGCTCAAACGACAAAAGCCCTGCAACCGACATCGTAACGACGATACCGCTGACCGCCGACGACGACTGGATAAGCGCGGTGAACAAAATACCGAACAATAACAGCAACGCAGGGTTTGAAACCTTTGTAAGGAACGCGCTGATTTTGTCCGACTTCGCGAAAATATCCATTGAACTTGTCATGACTGAAAGCCCGACGAATATCATACCAAGCCCCGTGATAATGCCGCCGATTTTTTTGACCTTGTCCTTTTTGGTCAGCATTATTATCAATGCGCCGACGCCCGCAAGAGCCGCAAAAATTACCGTAAGGTTGACGTTTGCAAACCCGCCCGCGCCAAGCGCAACGATAAGCGCGGTCGACGTCGTTCCGATATTCGCACCGAAAACAATCGACGCGGCTTGCGTCAGTGTCATCAGCCCGCTGTTGACGAAACCTATCGCCATAACCGTGACCGCCGCGGAACTTTGTACGACCGCCGTCGTCACCGTTCCTATGCCCACTCCGATAAGCTTCTTATTCGATATTTTGGCAAACATTCGCTTGATTTCGTTACCGGCAACCATTTCAAGGCTGTCGCCCATCAACTTCATTCCGTAAAGGAAGACGCCGATACCGCCAAGCAGGGACAAAAACGCATAAAATATGTCAAGCCAATTCATTTCAATTTCGGTTGGACAAAATTTGCCCGATTCTCTCCATTATAATAAGTTACTTTCTATATTATATATAATATGTTGATTTATGTAAAACAGATTAGGTTGTTTTCAACCATAAAATTTTGCGATTCAAAAAAACTTTTGCGGTTTTCACTCACGTTATGCGACAGTTTTATCATTCATGACAAAATGTTTCCATCGTACGGCTTTCATTAAAAATTTATTATAAACGCCGCAATAAATTATTTTTTCGACTTTTTGTTTTGTTGCTCATTTCGTTTGACATATTTCGCCTTATTCAATATAATAATTGAGCATTGACAAAAACGCTGCTGTGGCTCAGGCGGTAGAGCACATCCTTGGTAAGGATGAGGTCACCAGTTCAAGTCTGGTCAGCAGCTCCACTAAAAAACACGACGTTGGTCGTGTTTTTTTAATGCGTGCAAAGTTTTTTGCACACATTCGCACAATTTCTTTGAAATTGTGCGTGGAGCCTGTCGTCTGCGCTCGGCGATTGAGAATACTTCATGCTCTCATCGCCTTCTCTTGCCAGCAGCAGCTCTATGGTCTATTTTGTCATAGGAGCCTGTCGGCGGCGGTATTGTTTGTTTTGGTTTTTTCAACTTGAAGATATCGTGGATTTTCCTTTAATACATCGTCCTTATGGCTTTATCGTTCAGTTTTTGATGATAAACACCGGGAACGGCGGGTCGTTCGTCCAATTATAAAAATCGAGTTTTAAGACCTGATATTTCGACGAATCGAGCGTTTTAAGATACGGCAGCAGCGCGTCTCTTTCCTCGTAGCCCGAGTCGCCGCCGTAATAAACGCTCACGCACATTAAGCCGCCCTTCTTCAAAAGTCCGAGTCCGCCCTCGATTGCTTTTATCGTGGACTCTGCGTGCGTGAAAACGCTGTGATCGCCCGACGGCAGATATCCGAGGTTGAAAACAATGCACGATACGCTGTCAGTTTCCGCGTACTTTGTCATATTTTCGTGCGATTCAAGGTGGACGTCCGCCGTTTGTCCGCGGCTTTTCAGAAGGTTTTCGGTGCTGTCCACGGCGTCTTTCTGCACGTCGAAAGAAATAACTTTCCCGCTGTCCCCGACAAGCGAGCATAAAAACGACGTATCGTATCCGCGCCCTGCGGTTGCGTCGATAACGACGTCGCCCGCGCCGACGAATTTCCTTATTGTTTCGTGTACAATGGTCAAAGCATTCATATTTTTATTATATCACATCGTGGCGTTTTGACAATAAATAAGGCCGTCCGAAGACGACCTTTTTAACGTTTTTGAATTATCTTTCTTCCCTGAAATAGGAAAGCCCCAGCGATGCAGGCGGCTGCGTCTCGCGCTTATTAAAGAACGAAATAATAATAAGGACGAGAGCGGTTGCAACGTAAGGAATGATTTTTACAAGTTCTTTTTCGGCAAGGCTTACGCCCGTAATGTAGTTGGGCATAATGTACAAAAGACCGAAAATGAACGAGCCGATAATACAAAGTCCCGGGCGCCACAATGAGAAGATAACAAGCGCGACCGCAAGCCAGCCAAGCCCTTCGATAACGTATTCAAGCGATCCGCGCGTGCAGTCAAGAAGATAAAACGCGCCGCCGATACCGGAAATTGCCGAGCCGATTATACAGGCAAGGTATTTATATCTGATGACGTTGATACCCGCCGCGTCCGCCGCCGCGGGGTTTTCGCCGACCGCTTTTAAGTTAAGTCCCGTTTTGGTGCGGTTCATAAAAATTGCGACAAGCACCGTGATAATTATACCGACGTACACCAAAACGCCGTGCGACAAGAACATTTGTGAAAACCAGTTGTTTTCGACCTCACCGAAGAACGGCGCGGTGAACACTTTGCTTACTTCGTAAAACGTCGTGCCCTCGTTGCTCATCATCGAGCCCCAGAACCCAAGTACGCCCGCACCAAACGTTGTAATGGTAAGTCCCGTGACGTTCTGGTTGCATCGCAGGGTAATCGTAAACAATCCGTAAACGACGCCCATCATTGCGCCGAACAGCATTGCCATAAGAATTGCGACAAAGACGATTCCGCCGGCTGCAAGCCCTGCGTTTTTTGCAAGGTTTGCGCCAAGACAGCCGCCGATTGCGCCAAAGCACATAACGCCGGGGATTCCCAAGTTAAGGTGTCCGGATTTTTCGATGATAATTTCGCCGGTCGAGCCGAAAAGGAAAACAATACCGAATTTTATTGCCTGGGTTATTAACGTAACAAACATATTACTTATCCTCCTCTGCGACAACTTCCGCTTGTTTTTTCTTTTTGAAGCATGCGGGAATTTTGAAATATTTTTTGTTGAACATTATCTTATAGTTGATAAAGAACTCGCTTGCGATGATAAAGAAGAAGAACACGCCCGCAAGCATCGAGGGGAACGACGCACCGAGACGCGCATACGTTGAAACTTCTGCCGCGCCCTTTTGTACGAACACCACCAAAAACGACGTCAACACCATCGCAAACGGATTGAACTTTGCAAGCCAGGAAATAAGAACGCCCGTAAAGCCTCTGCCGTTGACGGTATATTTGCTGTTCAAGTCAAGGTTTGTCGCGCTGACAAGAAGGAATCCCGTGATACCTGCGATAATACCGCAAAGAATCAACGTGCGAATGATAACTTTTTTGCTGTTGATTCCGATATAACGCGCCGTATTTTCGCTTTCGCCGACAACGGTAAGTTCATAGCCGTGCTTGCTGAAACGAAGATAAATGTACATCAGAATCGTAATAACCGCCGCGATGATGATTTTAAGAATAAATTCGTTATCTCCGATTGAGCCGACAACGCCCTTCGTAAACGTCAGCGTACCGGTGCCCGTCGACGCAACGCTTTTAATAAAGTATTCCGTAAGACATACCGCAATATAGTTCATCATAAGCGTCAAAAGCGTTTCGTTGGTGTTCCATCTCGCTTTGAAAATTGCAGGGATCATCGACCATAACGCGCCGAATACCATCGCAACGACAAGCGACAGAACAATCGTTCCCGCGTCGCTTGATTTGCCGCCCATAAAGTTTATGACGACAGCGCAACCGAGCGCGCCCATAAGGATTTGTCCTTCGCCGCCGATGTTCCAGAATCTCATTTTGAAACACGGAGTGACCGCAAGCGCGACCAACAAAAGCAGCGCCGTTTCATGGAAAAGTCCCCAGACACGTCTTGGGGTGCTGAATGCCCCGCCGAAGAAGTTTTTGAAGAAGAAACCCATGTCTTTTTTCGTGATTGCCGTAGTGATAATCGCGCAGGCAAGGATTGACAATGCAAAAGCGATAAGGCGGATAAGCCACGCTTTTTTCCTGTCCATATCCACGCGTTTTACAAGGTGCGCGACGGGTTCGTGAACTGTTTTACGCATTGTGTCCCTCCTTTACTTCATCGTCAAATATTTCGACTTTTTCGGGCATACTTGTCATAAGAAGCCCGACTTGCTCTTTCGTGCAGTTTCTTGCGTCGACAATGCCGCTGACTTTTCCGCCGCACAAAACCATGATTCTGTCCGAAAGCGCAAGCAGTACGTCCAGATCTTCGCCGACGAAAATAACCGCGACTCCGTTTTCTTTTTGTTTGTTGAGCAAATTATAAATAACGTAGGACGAGTTGATGTCCAGCCCCCTTACGGGATAAGCCGCCATAAGGACGGTAGGCGCGGATGCGATTTCGCGACCGACCAACACTTTCTGAACGTTTCCGCCCGAAAGTTTTCTGACGGGAGTTTTCACGGAAGGCGTCACAACTTCCAACTCTTCCACGATATTTTCCGCAAGGTCATGCGGGGTTTTTCTGTCCAGAAACATCGAGTGACCTTTGCCGTAAGAACGAAGCATCATATTGTCCGTCAAGTCCATATTGCCGACAAGTCCCATGCCCAGACGGTCCTCGGGAACGAACGAAAGTCTTACGCCCAATTCCCTGATTTGCGTGGGGGATTTCTGCCTTAAATCGACTTCTTTATTGTTGTCTTTGGGATCGAAGTAAGTAACCGTTCCGCTTTCCAGACGTTGAAGTCCCGCGATTGATTCCAGAAGTTCGCGCTGACCGCTGCCCGCGATACCTGCGATACCCAGAATTTCGCCCGAACGCGCCGTGAACGACACGTTGTCAAGCGCAAGTATTCCTTCGCGGTTTTTGCAAGTGAGTCCGGAAATCGTGAGCCTTTCTTCTGCGTTGACGGGGATTGTTCTGTCGATATTAAGTTCGACCTTTTCGCCGACCATCATTTCCGTCAACGAACTTTCGGTTGCGTCTTTCGTATCGACGGTGCCGATATATTCGCCCTTTCTTAAAACGGCGACTCTGTCCGAGATTTCCAGTACTTCGTTGAGTTTGTGCGTAATAATGATAATGGACTTTCCGTCGTCGCGCATTTTCCTTAAAACGTCAAAAAGTTTTTTGGTTTCCTGCGGCGTCAGAACGGCGGTAGGCTCGTCCAGAATAAGGATATCCGCGCCGCGATACAACGTCTTAATAATTTCGACGGTTTGTTTTTCGGAAACGGACATATCGTAAATTTTCTTTTTGACGTTGATATCGAAACCGTACTTATCGACAATTTTTTGTACGATTCCAACGCGATTTCTCGACAAATGGTTGAATTTGATTTTCTTGCCGAGTTTTACAAAAGGAAGCGCCGCGCATTTTAAGACGCATTTTATTTTTTCGGCAGGTTTGTCGCCAATCCTAAATTCTTTGACGGGCGAACGCTCGTCATCGGCGTCAACGACAATGCCGTAGTCGTCAAGTTTATCTTTGTATTCTTTCGATTTTTCACGGATACTGAACGGGGGCATCTTTTCGCCAAGAATAACGTTGTCCGCCGCCGTAAAGATGTCAATCAGCTTAAAATGCTGATGGATCATTCCGATGTGGTATTTATAAGCGTCCTGCGGAGAACGAATCACGACTTCCTTCCCGTCGATGAAAATTTCACCGCTGTCGGGGAAGTATATGCCCGCAATCATATTCATAAGGGTGGTTTTACCGCTTCCGTTTTCGCCAAGAAGCGACAAAATTTCACCGCGCCTGACGTCCATGCTGACGTCATTGTTCGCAACGACCGCGCCGAACCGTTTAGTAACGTTTCTGAGTTCGATAGCGTTGTTTTGTCCCATATAACTCTCCAAAAATAGCGATTATTACGCCGAAATAAAAGGGTTATGGCGGGACGATTGTCCCGCCAAAATCCTATTCTGTTGTTGTAAATTAGTACTTCTCGTTAAGAAGCGTGATGCCGTCGATACGAACGTCAAAGTAAGGTGCCGAACGATGTTTGGATTCAAAGAAAACGCCGTTTTCAATGACTTGCGTGTCGGCTTTGTTGTTATCTTTGCCGGTGCCGTCGTCTTCAAAGTTTACGTTTGCCATATATGTTGCAAGTTTCGTGCCGTTAACGGTGAAGGTGGCGGTGTCGAAAACGTTAAGGGTGCCGTTCATAAGTTTTGCCTTAATGTCAGCAACTTTTGCCGCAGTGTCAGCGGTTGCTGCCGTACCGAAAGCGGTAAGTTCTACGGAACCGGTTGCGATAGTGCCTGTCCAGTCCTTAGCAACGTTTGCTTTATTAACGTCACCTTTGGCGTTTACGATTTGTTCAGCAAGGTATTTGTAGTAAGGTGCCCAGTTGATTCTGGAAGAAACGATGAACGTTTCGGGGCATGCTTCGAAAGTGCTGCCGTTGTAAGATACGTTGGGAACTTTTGCTGTTTCACAAGCGTTAGGTGCGCCCATGGAGTCAGCGTGTTGGCTGATAAGTTTGCAACCTTTACCAATGAGCAAGTTTGCTGCTTCCTTTTCACCGGTTTCATCATACCAGCTGCCGGTAAATTGAACGTCCATCGTGACGGTCGGGCAGACGGATTTTGCGCCAAGGTAGAAGGAGGTGTAGCCGGAGATAACTTCCGCATAGGTGTATGCGCCGACGTAACCCATTTTGGCTTCTTCTGCGGTGAATTTGCCTGCTGCGATCATTTCATTGAGTTTCAAACCTGCGGCAACGCCTGCGAGGAAACGACCTTCGTAAATGGAAGCGAATGCGTTGACAAAGTTAGGAAGATTTTCGGTGTGAGCTCTCGTTCCGGTTGCGTGTGCAAACAAAACTTTGGGAGCTTTTTTTGCAGCTTTCAACATATATGCTTCGTGACCGAAAGAGTCAGCGAAAATGATGTTGCAACCTGCGTCGACAAGGTTCATTGCTTCCTGATAGCAAGTATCGTCCTCAGGGATACCGGTTTTGATGATGACCTGATCGTCGCGAAGACCGAGTTCGCGTTGAACTTCTTCCATCGCCGTGATGAAGTTTTTGTCGTACGTGCTGTTTTTGTCATGCAAGCAAAGCATACCGATTTTGATGTTCGAATAATCGACTTCTCCGCCGTCGTCCTTCTTACATGCGGTAAGACCGACTGCGAGTGCTGCAACCATCGCTACAACAAGGAAAATTGCAAGAATTTTTTTCTTCATTATGAAACCCTCCATATATTTTGCCGTATGGCATTTTTTAACTTAGTTTTTCCTGAAAGTGACGCCGTCGTCCGACATACTTTCGATAATCGCAAGGCTTTCGATGCGGACGCCCTGCTCTCTCAACTCGTCCCCGCCTTTCTGGAAGCCCTTTTCGATGGCAATCGCGCACCCGACAAGAGTCGCGCCCGCCTGCCCGATCAATGCGATAAGCCCGCGCAACGCCTCGCCGTGAGCAAGAAAATCGTCGACGATAAGCACGCGGTCGGAAGAATTCAGAAATTCCTTTTCAACCATTATCGTGTTTACGTTGCCGTGGGTATAACTTTTGACTTCCGCAGAATAAATGTCCTTTGAAATGTTGGCGGTTTTACTTTTCTTAGCAAAAAGCACCGGGACGTGCAAGTACATAGCTGCGTAGCATGCAATTGCGATTCCCGATGCTTCTAAGGTCAGAATTTTGGTAACTTGGTCGCACTTATAGAGTGAGTAGATTTCCTTGCCGATTTCCTCCATCAAAGTATCATCTATAAGATGATTGAGAAAACCTCCAACTTTTAACACCTCTCCGGGGAAGACTTTACCGTCCCTGAGGATGCGTTCCTCCAAAAGTTTCACTCTGTACCCCAATATAATGTGGTTGGCGTCGGTCAGAAACACTTTATTTTGTGTTTTTTGGCTTTCCGCCACCTGTAAGATAGTGCCATTATAACCAAAACGACAAAATGTGTCAAACGAAAATCACCACTTTTGAACATTATTTTCAACTTCTTTCAAATTAAAAAATAATAACCATACAAAGGCGACGAAATATAAGGGTTTTTCTGAACTTTTATTCACGTTTCAACCATTTCCCAGCCAACCTTCCATATGCTTGTCTGTCCAATCATTCCGTTTGCTCTCCCGCGCGTCACCCGCACTCTCGCCCAATCTGTTACCCATACTTTCGCCCGACCTGTTGCCCGCATGCTCGCCACTCTCGTTTTTCTGCATTTCTCGTTTCCGCTTACTTTAATAAATACGCGCGCCCTGCGCGCCGCCCGCGTACATATCCCGCCCGCGCGCTCGCGCGTCGCCCTCGATTATGTCGTTTGTCAAAACGTAGTTCTCATATGGCGCGAGGTTCACGTTCTGCAATTCATAGAAGGTGGAAATCGGTTTTGCGTATGCCGCGTAAAGAGTGGTATAATGGCTAAAAATCCGAAAGTAGCCATAAACGTGTTTTAGTTCCCTTTTAATTTTTGGTATGGTATAATACACGAGGCAAGGGAAAAGGGCGAGTATGTGTTTTAGTTCCCTTTTGATTTTTGGTATGGTATAATGGAACGGTAGAAAAGTTATTACTCATTCTTGTTTTAGTTCCCTTTTAATTTTTGGTATGGTATAATACCTTGACCGATTCCAGTTGCTACACCGGAGTTTTAGTTCCCTTTTAATTTTTGGTATGGTATAATCCAAAACTTTAAAGAATCAATAGACTTACAGTTTTAGTTCCCTTTTAATTTTTGGTATGGTATAATTTTAAGAAATAAGGTGTGCCGGGGCAGTAAGTTTTAGTTCCCTTTTAATTTTTGGTATGGTATAATTATGACGTCGAGTTCAAGTTGTATGTCGATGTTTTAGTTCCCTTTTAATTTTTGGTATGGTATAATGCCGACAGCCTTTTTGACCGTTTGCGGCGTGTTTTAGTTCCCTTTTAATTTTTGGTATGGTATAATGGACCTTGCGGACCGCGCGGACCTGACGCAGTTTTAGTTCCCTTTTAATTTTTGGTATGGTATAATCGCTACTACGACGAATGGCCTGTCCGTTATGTTTTAGTTCCCTTTTAATTTTTGGTATGGTATAATAACCGTCCACTTGTGCCACTGGTGTCATAAGTTTTAGTTCCCTTTTAATTTTTGGTATGGTATAATGTTCCGCGATGTCTTTGTACGTTCTTCATTGTTTTAGTTCCCTTTTAATTTTTGGTATGGTATAATCACGGAAGCGTCAAGCCTTCTTACGATTAAGTTTTAGTTCCCTTTTAATTTTTGGTATGGTATAATCACAAATACGTACTTGCCCGCAGGCAAGAAGTTTTAGTTCCCTTTTAATTTTTGGTATGGTATAATCTATCTTGCCCCGCTTGTGGCTGAAATAAGGTTTTAGTTCCCTTTTAATTTTTGGTATGGTATAATCGGAGGTATTTTTTATGGGCAAAGGCGGTTGTTTTAGTTCCCTTTTAATTTTTGGTATGGTATAATAAAGATTTTAACGCAAGCCTTACGAACGGCGTTTTAGTTCCCTTTTAATTTTTGGTATGGTATAATAGGGAACGAGAAAAACTCCTGAAAACCTCAGTGTTTCAGGAGTTTTTTCTGCTTTTTTCATTGTTACTTTTTCGCGAAAAACAAAATTTTGAAATTCCGTTTTCGTCTTTTTTTTGTTTTTTTATAAAAAAGAAAGCTGGAAAAAGTCCACGGACGATTCTTTTACTTTTTTCTTTCCCGTGATTATTTTCATGCTTGCATATTGTTTTTCAGTAACAATCATACACCTGACGGATCCGTCTTTTGGGGCCTCTTTCTCCAGTCTTGCAAAATGCTGTTCCGCATTTTCAACACTGTTGCAAAGCCTTGCGTAAACCGAAAACTGCAACATATAATATCCGTCGTTAAGCAAAAATCTTCGAAACGACGTGGCAAGATATCTTTCTGTTTTTGTGGAAACGGGCAAATCAAAAAATACGATTATTCTCATAAACTTACTCATATCGATGCATGCAAATCGGCAAGATTTTCGGGAGTAGTAATTCGCACTTCCCCGACGTTAAGCAATTTTTCAGACTTTGCACCACAAGTTCGACGGCATAGGACAATGCGTAAATCTGTCCGTTGATTTCCACGTCCTGATTCATCAATGCAAACAACTGTTTTTTTATTTGCGGCGTTAGTTTTTCTTGTCCGATAAAATTAAAAACAATCATGTCAACAATCGGTCGGAACGGCTCGATAATATCGTCGGCAAGATTAAAATTGTTCAATTCGCTTGCGTGATGCACTCCTATACTCGGCTCGAAACCGTACACCGTGAGAGTGCGCGCAATAAGCCCGCGTACGATTGAATATCCATAATTTAACGCAAGGTTTATGAAAGAGTCGTCGCGTCTTACGAAATCCTTGCCGAATATTTTTTTGAAATACAAATTTGCGGCAACCGCTTCAAGATTTTTCGCATCGTCGCTGCTTACCGATTTTGCAAGAGAATATAAATCGTCCACAGGCTCGTTTGATGTGAATTCCACACAGGTTGCCTGGTTTTCGATTTTGCGCTTTACAATACTTTGCCACAGCTGCTTTTGCAGCGGTTTCGGCATGTTCTGTTGCAATTTTAATATCTTTAACGGTCGATAATAACTATTAAGCGGTAAAATAACTCCGTTTGGTAAATGCTTTCCGTCGCAGGTGAACACAACCGCACCTACGTCCGAAATCGTGCTCAACGCATAACTCGTTATCGTACATTCCGCCGTTTCGATAAGAACGCTGTTCAAATCTTCAACGGGAAAACTATGCTCTTCTTCACCCCTTACAACAAGTTGTCCGTGATTTATCCTGATACTGCAAGGGGTAGATAAAAATATATTTATGTACCCCATATACACCTCTTATTTGTTTTGATTATTCTTTCTTTTTTCCGCCCTTTCCTTGTCGGTAAGCATTTTCAGCGGTTGCGGCTGTTTCGGCCTTTTTTTGATTTCCTGAACGTTGCCGAGCACGTCTATTTCGCATTTTGTTATCTTTTTTATACTCTGTATACCTTTTCTCCCACAATAACACCCGGTTGTATCTTCAATTGTTATTCTCGGACTATCCGTGTCAAATCCAATAAAATACACGAAATCGTCCATAATTGTTTTTGTCGGCGCTTTTGCGCTGTTTTCGACGTCTTTTTTCTTTTTCAATTCAATTCCGTCTTCACTTTCAATGCGCAACAAGTCGTCCTTATAAATCGACATTTCAAATGTATATGTGTCGTCCATTACGCGCCATTCGTCTTTGGATTTCCTTTTAGTTGCCGCTTTTTTCGGCAATTCACCGCGATACAAATCCGCAACGTAAACGGGCACGCCGTAATACTTCCCTCCTTTTGAATAAAGGTCGACGCGTATCATCCCACCGCCTTTATCGTTTTTGACAATTCCTTTGTTCTTTTTCAGAAGCATTCCGTCGCCGATATATGTCTTATACATTTTTACGGAACGGACGATATTTCCCTGCCCGTTTTTACACGGTTTTCTTATCGGATTCTTCTGCGTAAATGCCTTTTCCGCATCTCCGCCGTATTCGTTAAGTCGTTGTTTTAGGGCGTTGTACAAAGCCGCATCGCCTTCGGGTTGGAAATAGCCGATTATTTCTCCGTCTTTGTCCAGTTTAACTTTCTCTTTATCGTTAATTTGCGTCCGTATAACAATAATGTTCTTCCCTCCGCAAACCGTCGGGTTTTTGTTATCTGCATATTTTGAACTGTAAATGGTTGCATCGTTGATGCAACCTTTCGCCTTACGGTTTGTCATACGGCTTACGACAAAAGGCTTTGCGTTCATCAAATAATTTTCGTTAAACCCGAGCAATCGCAATTTGTTTTGCATTAAGACCGGCTCGTCCATAACGCGCGCATCGAGTTCGTTGATAAATTCTTTGTAAGGATAAGGCAAAACCAAATGACTGTTCTTGTCGTAATAATCGGAATCGCAAATCTCGCCGTCTTCAAGGACGTATTGTCCGTTGCGCATTCTACGACTTTCCTTAATCTGATTGTATCTTTCGATTTTGTTTTTCGTTTTCGGCGTGACGCACGCAATAATCGCCGCGTCGACGGCATGGTGCTTGTCGCCGTCCTCACGAATCTTCTGTACACCCCAGAATCTGCGAAGATACGACGTAATAGCGCCCTTGACTGTTTCAACTCTACCGTACTTATCTTTTGATTTTTCGTCAAATAATAAATAATCTTTTATAAGATTTGCAAGCATTCTCGAAGCGTATCGGGTATCGTTCAACGCGCGGTTTTTCCATTCCGATTCGTTAATCTCTTTCTTTTGCAAAAATTCAAGTTTTTTTCTGTTGCGTTTCTGATAAACCGCCTTCCAGAATGCAAGAACTTCGTCGTAATCTCTGCCGATTCTTTCAAAATATTCGACAGGCGTGGAATTCCGTTTGTTTTGGTTTTCCCGTTTCAACACAAGGACCTTGTTGTTGAAACTGTCGTCAAACGACCTGCTGTACGGGATAATATGGTCGATTTCATAATATCCGTCTTCAAACAAATGATTGATATCCAGCGTTTCCATAGAATACGCGCACTTATGGTCTTGTTCTTCATACAGTTTGTATTTCAAAACGTTGGTTGAGTTTGGCATTGCGTTTAACTTTGCAATATTTTCGCGAATCGCTTCGTTTTTCGCGGCGCGCGCGTCGTTTTCTTTTTTCAGTTTATCGCGTTCGTCTTTCGTCATCGACATATCCCTTGCAAGTTCGATATTGATTGCATAGGGACTGCCATACTGTCTTATTACCGCGTCGATTACCTTCACGGTTTGCGAAAGAGCGCGTTTTACGACGAGCGACGTTACGCCTCCGATTGCGTCGTAAACTTCTTTTGTCCCGAGAAACTTTTGCTTTTCAAAATTATGTTCGGAATGATTGTGCCCCGCCTTTTGCATTGCATCGCTGTAAACCATGCCTTCTTCAAGATACGGCAGGATTTCCCTTAACACGTGAAGCGACAAATGACCATATCCCTTCATGTCTATTTTTGAAAGTTTTTCAATCGTTTCTTCGTCAAGTCGTCCGTCGATTATCTTGCTTTCCGCAATGGCGCTACGGAACAGGTTTTCGCTTTTGTATTTCGTGCAGATTTCGGCGATTTCGTCAATGAGTTCAATATCGCTTTTAAGATTGTCGTTTAACGCTTTCACGATTTTATTGCTGTTTTTTGCAGTAATAAACTCGCTATCTTCGCAAGCTAACGAATCGACAACGTCGTTTATCTCAACGACGTCGCTTTTCGACTCACCTTCGTTTTTCTTCTTACCCTGTTTCTTTTTCTCGCTGTAATTAAGCGCGCTGAAACGATAATCGTCGTCAAGTTTGATCGCCTTTCTGAACGCTTTGTAACTAACTTTATCCACTTTTTTTGCAAGTTCGACGGCAATTTGTCTTTCTTCGTTGCTAAGGCGCCTTCTATCACCCCCGCATATTATCGAAAGGTTGTTGATTTTTTGATAAATCGTTGCCCATTCGCTCGTATATGTCCCTTTTGCCGCCACGTCTTCGTCACGATATATCTCGCACTTTTTCACGTCGTGACTTCCCGTGTATTGACTTCCTTTCCCCGGACCTTCGTCGAAATTCCTTTGCGAAAGGAATATATCAAGATATTTCTCTTTATTTTCGTCGGTTGCAAAATTGTTGCCGAATTCCTTTTGCTTTTCAAACAAAAGTTCGATTTCCTTCACGAGAATATCCCGCGATACACACATCGAATAATCGCCGCCTTTATTATGGACAGGCTTCCCTTCCATTAAATACTTTTTATAAAGTTGTTCGCCGCGGGTTCGCATACCGCTCTCTCTCATTTCTTCTTCGCTTTTTCGGATACTGCCTAAAAGTTTTCCTTCGTCGCTGTCTTTTGCGCCTTCCCTTTTATTGCTTTTGAAACCGCGATGCCGAGCAAGCGAATATAAGACGCGCGCAAATTCCACCTCGGTCAATTTTTTGTCCAAAGCGTCCGAACGAAGTTTGACAACGTCAAGATTCTTATATTCGTCTTTTAAACAAATTAAATCATCCTGCGTTTCAAATAATTCAATTCCGTTTTCGGAGAAAAGTTTTCTGATTCTTTCGAGCCTGAAAGATTTTCGTCTGATGCGACGGCGCAGTCCCCTTGCGTTTCGCCTGGGTTCCGCAAGCGACGCACCTGTTTTAGGTTGCTCCGCCGCGTCAAATATACGCGAATTAAGAGCATTGATTTGAATAGGTTCGCCATTTTCGTCACATTCGAGCACGCACCAACCTACCGATTTGATACCTACGTCAAGTCCGAGTCTGTACATATTTCCTCCTTATTATAAAAGATATCCCTTGATGAAAAACATCAAGGGATAGAGCTTTTCGGGAATTAACCCTTGTTTTAGAAACCTTTAATTTTTGGTATGGTATAAAGGTTAATTATATTTTAACATACGCACCTTTGCTTGTCAACTTAAAGTTCCATTGATTGTCAGATGCGGCAGAAGCCGTCGGGGGTGACGATTATTTCGCCGGTCTGAACGGCGGCGCTCAAAGCGGCGTCAACCCATTCCACGGCGGATTTCGTGCGTTTCGCAACGTTGAACAGTTTGAAAACTTCCTTATTAAGGTCGTCCTTTTCGATATAGACGGTCGCTTCGATCGCGCATTTTGCGGCGGCGATGATCTCGTCGGGATGCACTTTTGTCAAATCGCGGGTAACGCGCGCATCGCTCGGGCGGAAAGTCGAAACGGGCTTATCGACGTAAAAGACTTTGCCAGAATATTCCTGCCGTTGCGCCTCGTATGACGAAACGTATCTTGAAATTTGCGCGATAGCTTTTTTGGCGGTTTTCGGCACGCAGAACGCCGCGGCGATTTTATCGATAAGACAGTTTTCTTCGATCGGCGACTCGACCTCGATAACGGTGCGGATTTTATTCATAATCGCTTCTTCGTTGACGAAATTCAGGACGTATTCCGCCCCGGCGCGCGCCAGCGGTTTGATATAAGCCGTCTTATAAGTTTTTCTGTATTTTTGCAGCGCGTCGCGGACGGTTTTTTTGGAAACGACCTTCTTTTCGGTGAGCGTCGCGACGACTTCCTTGATTTTGTTGATTTCGCGTTTCTGGTTGTTGAAGTAGTTTATCGTCCAAAGGTTATAGACGTTCCAGCCGAGTTTTTTCAAGATTCTCGTCTGCATGGTCATGCGGTCTTTTGCGGACGGGATTTTTGCCGAGTGCTCGCTGTCCGCGATGATTGCGAGAATATACTTGTTTTTGTCGCGGGGGTCAACGACGGCGACGTCGATTTTGAAGTCGGACACGCCGACGTTCGCGTCGCACAACAGCCCGCGGTCTTTCAGGTCTTTCGCGACGTTTTCGCCGATACCTTTCGACTCCACCCTGACGTCCTTTGCCGCAATCGAAAGCATCTCGGGACCGCGTTCGGCGTATTCGAGGAAGGCTTTCAACGCCTTGACGCCCACGCTGTCGGTGCGGTTAAGGTCAATCATATTCCCCGTTACGGAACTGAAAACAATCATCTCGCTCCTTGCGCGGGTAACTGCAACGTTAAGTCGTTTATAGCCGCCCTGCTGGTTTATAGGACCGAAATTCAACGATAATCTGCCCGTTGCGTCGGGACCGTATCCGACGCTGAACAAAATCAGGTCGCGCTCGTCGCCCTGAACGTTTTCAAGGTTTTTCACGAAAACAGGCTCGTCCACGTCGTACGCCACGTCGTCGAGACCTTCTTTGTGAATCTCGTGTTGCAACTTATCTTCGATGTAATTCTGTTGCGCCGTATTGAACGTAACTATGCCGATCGATCGGTTTCGTTCCTGCGGATTTTTAAGCCTTGCCACGACTTCTTTCACAAGCGCGTCGCCTTCTTTTTTGTTGCATTTGCTGCCACCCCTTTCGTAAACGCCGTCGACGTAGGCAAGTTTTACTTTGCCTTTCAGCTCGTTCGGAGACGGGAAAGTGAGCAACTTATTGTCGTAAAACATGCTGTTGGAAAACGCGATAAGGCTTTCGTGATTGCTGCGGTAATGCCACAAAAGATGACGTTCGGGCATGCCGATTGCAAGGCAGTCGTCAAGGACGCTTTCAAGGTCTTCGACCTCGAAGTGCTGTTCGTCGCGATAATCGGTGCGGAAGAACATCGTGGGCGGAAGTTGTTTCGGATCGCCGACGACGATGACGTTTTTACCGCGCGCGATTGCGCCTACCGCCTCGCACGTGGGCATCTGCGACGCCTCGTCGAAGACGACAAGGTCGAATTTTTCCTTTTCGATATCGAGATATTGTGCAACCGACACCGGACTCATCAGAAGACACGGGCAAGTCGCACGAAGTATTTCGGGAATTTGCGAAAACAGCGCGCGTATCGTCGTGCCCTGCATATTCGTTTTTTCGGCGCGATACAGCAAAACCCTTTCCAGGTTATGTTCGCCCGAAGTATCGGTGCGCGGAAGTTTCGACACGAGCCTTAAATACAACTCCGACCTTGTGAGTTTTTCGTATTCGTCGGACAGCGCGCGGAAACGTTGCATCGTTTCTTCAAGCGACAGCCCCGAGAACCTGCAAAGCACGTCATCAAGGTAAAGTTCGCTCCTGACAAAATTGAAATACACGCATTTTTTGAAACTTCTCAGCACGTCTTCGGCGGTGATTTCGCCGTTAAACAGCGGTTCCAGCACGAAATCGAAGCCTTCTTGTCCGCAACGTTCCACGACGCTCTGGTATCTGCACCAACTCGGGATATAGTCCATATTCTTTTCGATACTCGAAATGCGGTCGATAGTGCTGTTGATTTCTTCGCGCGGGTCTTTTTTGACGATGCAAAAGAGATTTTCGAATGCGGTTTTCGCCTTTTGTTCGGTCTCGTAAGCGCGCATATAGTATTCCATAAGGACGTGCGGCTTATTTTTCGTCAACCGACGACAGGTTTCGTTGAAAAGATTGAAGTCGCAATCGGCGTACAGTGCGCGTGCAGCGTCGTAAAGCGCGGACACCGTCGCGATTTTGTCGTCAAGACCCATATCGTTTTCGGTTGTGGCGAAAAGCGAGGCGACTTCCGCGCGGCGTTTTTGGACGGTTTCTTTGGTTTCCGCAATAATAAGCAGGAATTCCAGAAATTCGCGGCGGTCGTTTTTGTCGACGGAAGAGAGCGCCTTTTTCACCGACTTTGGCAAAAACGAGCTTTTTTGCATTGCTTCTTTGACCTCGGCGGGCGCGACGTTTTCGGGATACTTTCCGTACTTATTCTCGTATTCTTTCGTGATAAGCCCGTCGCGACGAGCCGCTTCGAGATACGATTCCACAAGCCCTTTCGCGTTTTCGACGGCGCAGGCGTTTTCAAAATATTTTGCGATTTTTTCGTCGGACGTAAGTTTGTCCGACAGGAAATACAACGCCTTCAACTTTTCGCCGGTGAGCGAAATCGTTCGCATATTGATTAAGGTTTGAAGTTCGCGCGCGTAAGTTTTCAGATGTCTGAGTTCCATCTGGTAAATATCGAGCACGCTTTCGGCTTCTTCGCGCCAGGCGTCGGTGTAATCGAATTTTCCGATGTACCGAAACGGCGACTTTTCGATATCACCGCATTCTTTCGCGCGGATTGCAAGTTCCGTCAGAATATCAAGGTATCTGTTGAATGACGACGCCGTCAGTTTTTCGTAAAACAACCCGTCGATTCTTAAACAATCGGGAGCGTCCGAATTGTCAAGATAAGCCATCATCGCCTCGTACAGCGAGAAACCGAGATAACGCTTTCTGTGCATTGCGTCGATTTCGCCCTGCAACTTGTCGATGCACTCCTTGATTTCATTCGCTTTTTCTTCAAAGTCGATGTCGGAAGCGACAGAACCAAGGTTTAACGTGTTGATTATTTTCGATAAAATATCGGTTTTGTGCGTTTTGTCGGAATGAAGTTCCAGACAGAAATCACCCGCGCCGCAGTCGACAAGTCGTTTATAAACCACGTTCAACGCCGCCATTTTTTCAGCGACGAACAGCACGCGCCTGCCGCGCACGATGTTGTTGACGATGATGTTCGTTATCGTTTGCGACTTGCCTGTGCCGGGCGGTCCGTGCAGCACGAACGAGCCGTTCAGACTTGCTTTTATCGCCTGATATTGCGAGCTGTCCGCGCTTATCGGCAGCAACATTCTGTCCGTCCCGAAGTACGCTTCGTCCGAGTTTGCGGTGTCGGTCGGGGTTTCGTTTTTCAGCCCGGCGTCCACCGAGTTCGAGATCATAGAACGGATAAGCGGCGACTCCTTGAACTTGTCGATATTATAGCGCACGTCGTGCCACATGAGATAATTCGTGAACGACAAAACGTTCAGATAAACGTTGTCGATGATTTCCCACCCGGGTTTATCGGCAATTTCTTTTTTGACGCGCGCAATGACTGCGAGTATGCTTTTCGCGTCGGACAGTTCGACCGCCGAAAGCCCACGCATATCGAGACGGAATTCCTGATACAAAAATTCCAAAAGAGTATTGTTTATCTGCGCCCCGTCAACGTCGAAAGTTATCGAAAATACGGGCAGAGATATGCCCTTTTTGTCAATCGACACCGGATAAAGAATAAGCGGCGCGTATTTGAATTTTTCGTTTTCAGACTCTCTCCACTTCAAAAAGCCGCACGCCACGTACAAACTTGCGGTGCCGGACTCTTCTTCGATGGTTTTTTCCTTGCGATAAAGATTGAGCAGCGTTTTGTTTTGCTCTTTTTCCGAAAACACGGTCGAAAGTCTTTTGTTTTTGTATTCGTACAAAAGGTATTCCGACAGCGGTTTCAGCGGCGCGGGGTTGTCGAAAGACGGATTCAGTCTTGCGTCGCCGTCGGGCACGTCTTTGGGGTGCGCCGTGAGCGTATAAGGTTTATCGTGTGTGACGTTTTCGACAAACGTTTCGATTGACGCGGTGAGAATTTTCACGGCGGTATTCGACACCCTGAAATTCAAAAGCGAATTGCGAAGATCGAGTTCCAGCAAGCGGCGTTCCCACTGTTTTTCGCGGGTGAACAGACTTTCTCCGCCGATGTTTTCGCCGTATTCTTTGATTTTCGGCGGAGCGGCTTGTTTATAATCGTCGCTTTCGACAAGGTCGTATCCGCCCTCCGTTTTCACGCGGACAGACTGCGGCAGTATGCCCATGATACGCGCGCGTTTTATATCGACCGCAAAATCGACGGTCGGCGATTTTTTAAGAAACGATACGGCGTTTTTCTCGCACTTCTCAAAACTTTCGCCCTTGAAAATGCCCGAAATGTCGATAAGCGTCGCTTCACCGACGCCAGCCGCCGTTTTTTTCGCGACGTAAGACATATCGTCGAACACGTCTTCCGCCATACATTCTTCGGTAAGGAAACACGCGACGTACCAGCTGTTGTCCGATTTCGCAACGACGGGATTGTATCCCGCGCTTTCGATCACCGACGCGAAAATCAGCGCAAGTTCCATCGGCGTTGCGACCTTGTCCGAAAGTATTTCCGAAAAATCGGACACGATGACGCTGTCCGCCGTCGTTTTCTTGCCCATAAGGAATCCGCAGTCGCAAAGTACCGCATACGTCGCGGCGCAGAGATTTCGCACTTTGTTTTTCGACGCGTTCGCATAGCCCGTGCCGGTAACGTCCTTAAAGCCCCATTCCGCAATCTTTTTGTGCGCGAGGTTCAGAAGTCTGTTGACGTCGGGCGTGCGGCGGACGAAAGTCGCGATACTTTCGGGTTTATCGACGTTGCACTCGTCAAAGGCAAGCACCGTTACCCTTTCCGTCGCTTCTTCCAGGACGACGCCGTCCTTCAATACCTGCACCGTTATTTCGCCGTCGTGCTTTCTGTTTTGCGCCACCATATAAAGGGGCGACAGTTTCGCGATGCCGTCGAATCTGAGATTTGCGCGGGCGGGAAACACCGCCTGAATTTCGGAAACGGGCAGCAAAAAATCGGGCTTTGACGACACGCTGATTTCGATATTTTCGCAGTCGAAGTCGGACGCGTTTCTGACGTAAAGCCTTTTGACGGGGGATATCCCGTTTTGCACCTGATAATAACTTATCACGGACGAACATAATAAGCTGATTTCGAATTCGCTCATAGACACCTCTTTATTTATCGATATTTTACCATATCGCGCGAAATATTTCAACTAAAAATAAATGCGGATTTACTTTAATACACAAGCGGCAGTTTGTAAAAATAGTCTAAATCGTCATTTAACGTGTCGTTTTTGAACAATTAACGCCTTGTTTTGCAATGTGCCGAAATATGCCTTTCGCGCCGTTTTGCAGAACGGGATTATTTCGTTGCAAAAACGCACGCTTATCGCAGGGTTTTAATATGTTTTTGTGAAATTGAGATATTTTGGAAAATATTACGATTTTTTTTGCGCGCTCGTTAAAAATTTATCGCATCGGTTGATTTTTGACGCTAATTATTGTAATATAGTTTTGTTACTATTAAATTATTATGTGCTAGGAGGCATATTATGGATTCAAAATACGAAAGCCTGTTTACGCCGTGGAAAATCAAGAATTGCGAAATCAAAAACCGCATTGTAATGACTTCTATGGGCGGAACGTCAATCTTCGGCTGGATGGAGCCCAACCACTTTGATAAGGAAGCCGCAAACTTCTTGCTTGAACGCGCAAAGAACAACGTCGGTCTTATCCTTCCCGGCATCGCGCCCATCAGGGATATCCTTCTCGGGAAATGGCTTTATCAAGGCAAAGGAAAGTTTAATAAGCTCAAAGAATTTATGGACGAATTCCATAAAACGGGCGCAAAAATGTTCGTACAGCTTACGGCAGGCTTCGGCAGGTCGCTGGCAATCAACGACATTATGGTAAAGGCGTTACACAACAAAGCCCTTGCCACCGTCCTGAAACCCGCCCTTGACGTAAGTTACCTTACCGCAAGCGCAAGCGCAACCCCCAACAGATGGCAAGAATCCTGCATCTCTCGCCCCCTTACGCAAAAAGAAATCCACAAAATGGTCGAGGCTTTCGCAAAAACCGCGAAACTCTGCATGGACGCAGGCGTCGACGGCGTTGAAATCCACGCAGTTCACGAAGGCTACCTTCTTGACCAGTTTACGATGAAATACACCAACCAAAGGACGGACGAATACGGCGGATCGTTTGAAAACAGATACCGCTTCCCCGTCGAAATCGTCAAAGCCATCAAAAAGGCGTGCGGCGACGACTTCCCCGTTTCTTTGAGATATTCCGTCGTTTCCAAAACCAAAGGATTCGGCAAAGGCGCGCTTCCCGGCGAAGACTACGTTGAGGTCGGCCGCGATATGGAAGAAAGCGAAAGAGCCGCAAAATATCTCCAAGACGCAGGCTACGATATGCTCAACTGCGACAACGGCACCTACGACGCCTGGTACTGGGCTCACCCCGGTCCCTATATGCCGCAAAACTGCAACCTCGAAGACGTCGCTCATATCAAAAAATTCGTTGACATTCCCGTCGTGTGCGCCGGTCGTATGGAACCCGACGCAGGCGCGGAAGCAATCGCCGAAGGCAAAATCGACGGCTTGGGCGTTGCTCGTCAGTTCCTTACCGATCCCGCATGGGTAACCAAACTTATGAACGACGATATCGCGTCGATTCACCCCTGCATCTGCTGCCACAACGCCTGCTTCAATATGGCGTCCTATAAAGGCGACGACGGACAACTCGTCGGCAACGACCAAACCCTTGCGGACAACGCCGGTATGGCTCGCTGCGCCCTTAACCCGCAGACGATGCAAAGCAAAAAATACAAAATCGTCAAAGCCGCTCGTCCCAAGAAAATCGCAGTTATCGGCGGCGGTATCGGCGGTATGGAAGTCGCGCGCGTCGCAACTCTGCGCGGACATAAGGTTACGATTTACGAAAAGTCCAACGTTCTCGGCGGCGTATTCATCGCTGCCGCTGCGTCTTCGTTCAAGGAGAAAGACCGCGACCTTATCAAATGGTACGAAAAGGAAATCAAAGACCTTAATATCGAAGTAAAATTCAATACCGAGGTCAAACCCGAAGACATCGCGAAGCTCGGCGCGGACGAAGTCGTCGTCGCAACGGGCAGCAAGGCAAGAAAACTTCGCGTTCCCGGTGCGGAAAAAGGCATCGAAGCGTGCGAATATCTACTTGGCACCAAAAAAGTCGGCAACAAAGTCATCGTCATCGGCGGCGGCTTGTCCGGTTGCGAAATCGCCCTTGACCTTTACAACAAAGGCAAGACTCCCGTCATCGTCGAAATGAAAAACGACCTTGTCGCAATGAGAGGCGTCTGCCTTGCGAACACTTCGTATCTCCGCGACTTCTTCGCGCTTAACAAAGTCGACGTACGTCTGAACACCGGACTTGTCGAAATCACCGACAAAGGCGTCAAGGTCAAAGACCTTAAAACCGGTAAGGAGTCGGAAATCGCAGGCGACAGCGTGATTATGTCTGTCGGCTATATTCCCACCCCCGTCGCAAAAGACGGCGTGAAACTTGTCGGCGACTGCAACGGCATCGGCAACCTGCGTACGGTTATCTGGCGCGCATGGGACGTCGCGATGAAACTGTAATCGAAAATCTTCCAAAAAGGACGCTGTCGTCTGACAGCGTCCTTTCTTTTTGTTTTATTAACCTTATAAATACGAAAGCCGTTTATTCACATTGCTTTTGCAGCGCGGCTTCGATAAATCCTTTGAACAAAGGATGCACGCGGTTGGGGCGCGACTTGAATTCGGGATGGAATTGCACGCCGACGTAGAAAGGACGGTCTGTAAGTTCCACCGTTTCGACAAGGCGACCGTCGGGAGAAAGCCCCGAAAGAGTAAGCCCGTTTTTCGTCAGAATCTCGCGATAATCGTTGTTGAACTCATAGCGATGGCGATGGCGTTCGGAAATTTCAAGCGTGCCGTAGCAGCGTTGCATCGTCGTATTTTCTTTTATCACGCAAGGATACGCGCCAAGTCTTAACGTGCCGCCCTTGTCGATATCGTCGCTTTGTCCGGGCATAAAGTTGATGACTTTGTTTTTGCACAGCTCGTCGAACTCGCCGGAGTGCGCGTCCCTGATTCCTGCAACGTTTCTTGCGTACTCGATAACGGCGATTTGCATACCAAGGCAGATTCCAAAGTACGGAACGTTGTTTTCGCGCGCGTATTTCGCCGCAAGAATCATACCTTCGATGCCGCGACTTCCAAAACCGCCCGGCACGATAATCCCGTCAAGACCGCTTAAAATTTCGTCCGCGGAGTCAGGCGTTATCGTTTCGGAATCGATCCATTTTATGTCGACTTTCGCACCGAGGAAATACCCCGCATGTCTTAACGCTTCCGCAACGGAAAGGTATGCGTCGTGAAGTTGCACGTACTTTCCGACAAGACCGATAGTAACGTGCTTTTTCGCCGTTTTGATATCTTTAACCATCTGTTTCCAATCGTTAAGGTCAGGTTCTGCAATGTTGTCGATATGCAACTCTCTTAAAACGACCGACGAAAAGTTGGATTTTTCAAGCATAAGCGGCGCTTCGTACAAGCACGGCAGCGTGATATTTTCAATGACGCAATCGGGCTTTACGTTGCAGAACAAAGCGATCTTTTTGAATATGGATTCTTCCAGCGGTTCGTCCGCGCGAAGCACGATGACGTCGGGGCGGATTCCCATACCTTGCAGTTCTTTTACGGAGTGTTGCGTGGGTTTCGATTTATGCTCGTCCGAGCCTCTCAGAAACGGCACGAGAGTCACGTGAATGTACAGGCTGTTTTCGGGCCCGACTTCGATACCGACCTGGCGAATCGCTTCGATGAAAGGTTGCGACTCGATATCGCCGATCGTGCCGCCGATTTCGGTGATGACGACGTCGGCGTCGATTTCTTTGCCGACGTGATAAATAAACTCTTTTATTTCGTTCGTGACGTGAGGAATAATTTGTACGGTCGAGCCGAGATATTCGCCCCTTCTTTCTTTGTTGAGGACGTTCCAGAAAACCTTGCCCGTCGTGAGATTTGAATATTTATTAAGGTTTTCATCGATAAATCTTTCGTAGTGTCCAAGGTCAAGGTCGGTTTCGCAGCCGTCTTCGGTGACGTAAACTTCGCCGTGCTGATACGGGCTCATCGTACCGGGATCGACGTTGATATACGGGTCGAGTTTCTGCGCGATGACTTTGAGTCCTCTTGCCTTCAAAAGTCTGCCGAGCGACGCTGCCGTGATGCCCTTGCCGAGCCCCGATACGACGCCCCCGGTTACAAAAATGTACTTTGTCATAAAATCATTCCTCCGCTTTTTATTTATAGGTAGATAAAATATTTTCCGCAATGACGCGTTTCGTGACGCACCTGTCCATTGCCTGTTTTTCGATATAGCGGTGCGCTTCTTGTTCGGTCATTTTAAGCTGTTCGATCAAAAACCATTTCGCCTTGTTCACGACGCGGATATCTTCCATTCTTTCCTCGGCAAAAGATTTCTTGATTTCAATCCGGCGAAGCCGTTCCCGCGTGGCGCACATAAGTTCGACGACCTCTTCGGTGAGTTCGGGCGACGTGGGTTTCGGCAACGTCAACACCCCGTGCGGCGCAAGAACGGACGATAATTCCGAAAAATTCTCCGCGCGGGTAAACAATAATACGCAAACGCCGTCCGTTTCCGAAACGTCCAGCGCAAGGCTTGTGCCGAAGTCGTCGGGAAGCGGCGTATTGATAATCACGATATCAGGTTTTTCTTTGGAAATCACCCGCCGCGCGCTTTTGGCGTCGCGATAAACACTTATGGGGCTGAAACGATTTTTCGGGAGAAGCGGCAACATCGCGCCGTTAAACTTTTCCGACGACGATACGAGTGCAACTTTGTATACTCGTTCCGAAGAACTTTGTTTCTCGCCTTTTGTCTCCATACGTTACCCGCGGGTAAAACTTTTATTTTCGCTTGACTGCGAAAATGCTTTTTCAATAAAAAAAGCGTCCATTCGACATGGGTTTTTCCCCTTGTGAATGAACGTCTTTGCTCAACGATTTTGAATTATAGCACCCGAAATATTTATTTGTCAATAAAAATAAAAGCGGAAAATCAATAAAAAAATCACTTGACAAAAAAAATTTGCGGTCTTATAATCCTGCAATATAAAGGCAACGGCGTCTTACGGTTTTTGCAACCGTTCGACGCTCTTTTTTTTGATTTTTCGGGCAACGACGTCCAACACGGGCGTCGCTGTCTTTTTTTAAGGAGTATAGTATATGAATACCGTTACGAATGAATTCGCAAGCCTTGTATTCGACGACAAGGTGATGAAGGAAACTCTGTCCGACGACGTTTACGCAGCCCTCAAAAAAACTATCGACGAAGGCGAAAACCTCTCCTTCGACGTCGCAAACGCGGTCGCTGTCGCCATGAAAGACTGGGCAGTCGAAAAAGGCGCGACGCATTTCACGCACTGGTTCCAGCCGCTTACCGGCGTTACCGCCGAAAAACACGACGGATTTATCGCCCCGTCGCCCGACGGAAGAGTCATCATGGAGTTTTCGGGCAAGGAACTTATTAAAGGTGAACCCGACGCGTCGTCGTTCCCGTCTGGCGGACTTCGCGCGACTTTCGAGGCGCGCGGCTACACCGCGTGGGATCCGACGTCCTATGCGTTCATTAAGGACAAAACCCTTTGCATTCCGACGGCGTTCTGTTCCTACGGCGGCGAGGCTCTGGACAAAAAGACGCCGCTCCTTCGCTCAATGGAAGCGCTTGACAAACAGGCTCTTCGGGTTTTGAGACTTTTCGGAAACGACGCGAAATACGTCCGTACGTCCGTCGGCCCCGAGCAGGAATACTTCCTTGTCGATAAGGATTTGTATGCAAAACGCAAGGATCTGATTTTCACCGGGCGCACCCTTTTCGGCGCGAAACCCCCGAAAGGTCAGGAACTCGACGACCATTATTTCGGCGCGATCAAACCGCGCGTCAAGGAGTTTATGGCGGATCTCGATGACGAACTTTGGAAACTCGGCGTACTTGCGAAAACCGAGCATAACGAAGTCGCCCCCGCCCAGCACGAACTTGCGCCGATTTATTCCACAACCAACGTCGCAACCGACCACAACCAACTCACGATGGAGATAATGCAAAAGATTGCATTGAAACACGGTCTTGTGTGTTTGTTGCATGAAAAGCCGTTTAACGGTGTGAATGGAAGCGGTAAACACAATAACTGGTCATTATCCACCGACAAAGGAGTCAATCTTCTCACGCCAGGCGACACGCCTTACGAGAACGCGCAGTTTTTATTGTTCCTGTCCGCAGTAATTAAAGCGGTGGACGATTATCAGGATTTGTTGCGCCTGTCCGTCGCGTCCGCAGGCAACGATCACCGCCTCGGCGCAAACGAAGCGCCGCCCGCCGTCGTATCTATTTTTCTGGGCGACGAACTCACGGCGATTCTTGACGCAATCGAAAACGATTCCCCTTATTCCGCCTCGCAAAAAACCACGATGAAAACAGGCGTGCACGCGCTGCCGAAATTCCCGCGCGACACCACCGACAGAAACCGTACGTCGCCGTTTGCGTTCACGGGGAACAAGTTTGAATTCCGTATGCCCGGCTCGCAACAAAGCATCGCCGACTGCAACGTTATGCTCAACACCGCGGTTGCTGAATCGTTGAAACAATTTGCGGACGTCCTTGAATCCGCCGACGACTTTGAAACCGCGTTGCACGAACTCGTCAAAAGTACGGTGCGCGACCATAAACGCATCATCTTCAACGGCAACGGCTACGACGAAAAATGGATAAAAGAAGCCACCGAAAAGCGCGGACTTCTGAACCTTCGCACTACCCCCGACGCGCTGCCCGCCGTACTGAATAAGAAAAACGTCGACCTTCTGACGTCGCACGACGTAATGTCGCTTGCAGAGATTAAATCGCGCTACGAAATCACGCTTGAAAACTACTGCAAAACCGTCAATATCGAAGGGCTTACGATGATCGATATGGCGAGAAAAGAGATTTTGCCCGCCGTCGAAAGTTACGTCAAGGATTTGTCGGAAACACTGGTCGCGAAAACCGCCGTGCTGCCCACGGTATCCGCAAAGTACGAGCGCACGCTCATTGAAAAACTTTCGGTCATCGTTGAAGAAATCGACGATGCGGCAAACAGCCTCGAATCGTCGCTTATCGAGTACAAGACAATCACCGACGTGACAAAATCGGCTGCGCTTATCCGCGACGTTATCCTTCAAAAAATGGCGGAACTCCGCATTGTCGCAGACGAGGCGGAGACGCTCACCGCAGAAAAATACTGGCCGTTCCCGACGTACGACAAACTTTTGTTCGGCGTATAATTCAAAACCGCAAACAGTCAATACTCACCGCATAAAAAAGCGTCCGCACGGACGCTTTTCGTTTATTCTTCCAAAGAAGCAAGGTATTCTTTCGCCGCCTCGTTTCCGAGTTCCGCCGATTCGCGAAACAACCGTTTTGCCCGTTTCACGTCCTTTTTTACATTAAAGCCCGTCGCATACAGAAACCCCAAAAAATACAAGCCGTCTTTGTCTTTGCACTTCACGGAAGATTCAAAAAGTTCCAGCGCCTTATCGACGTCCTTTTCAACGCCGTATCCGTTGAAATACATATACCCGAGCGGGAAATACGCCTCTTCGACGCCCTTATCCAATGCTTTTTGATAATATTTCATTGTGGTTTCGTAAAACATTTCGTCGTCGTTGTTAGAATAGGCTTTGCCAAGGAAAAAGCACGCCTCGCCCGAATCGTACAACTCGTCGCAAATCCGCCAGATTTTTATGGCTTTGTCCACGTCTTGCTCGATATTATCGCTTCCGAAATAAAAATAAACCCCAAGTTGCAATAATGCCGTTTCGTCAAAAATTTCCCTGAACTCTTCATTGTTCCAAAATTCGATTTTCTTGTTTTTGTCCATTTGCACACCCCCGATTGATTTTCCAATGTTATCATAATAAAAAATACGTCCCGTTTGTGGGACGTATCGTTGTATTTTTCAAATTTATTTTATTGTAAGAACACTCAGTACTTCGACGTGTTTCGAAGCGGGGAACATATCGTACGGAATGACGGAAGAAATTTCGTAGCCCGCCTTTTTCAAAATTTTCAGGTCTTCGACAAGCGTTTTCAGGGAACACGACAGATAAACGATTTTTTGCGGTTTTGCCGCGGCAAGCGACCTTGCGACGTCTTGAAGTCCGGCGCGCGGCGGATCGACGAAAACCGAACAATCCGTTAAGTTCAGGCTTTTTATAATCTTGTTCGCGTCGCCAAGGCGCACCGTGATTTTGTCCGAAACCCCATTTTTTGCGGCGATGCTTTTTGCGTTTTCAACCGCCGATTTTACAATCTCGACGCTGTCGACTGCAAAGCCGTTTTTCGCAAAAAGCGCGCTTGTTATGCCTATACCCGAAAACAAATCGACAACTCGGTTTCCTCCGCCCGATTTAATCTCGGACAACACTTTTTCATATATCGTTTTCGCAATTTCATCGTTGACCTGGTAAAACGAATTCGGACTTAATTCAAACTTTATGCCCAACATCTCGCCTGATAAAGTGCGCTTTCCCGCAATATGTATAAATTCGTCGGAAAAGACCGCGTTTGTTTTTTCGTTGTTGACGTTGACATAAACCGCCGCCTCGCCAAAACTCTTTTCAAGCGATTTTAAGAGCCACGAAAAGTCGTAGTCGACGCGTTTTGTCATAACCAGTGTAAGCATAATCGCGCCGCCGATTTTCCTTGCGACGGCAAATCTTAAAACCCCCGTCCGCGTTTTCGGATTGTAAATCGACACGGATTCTTTTTTGATGAAATCAATGAGAATTCGCCTTAGCGTTTCGTACCACTCGCCGTGCAGCAGACACTTTTCGGCGTCAACGACTTCGTGCGTGTCGGCATTGAAAAATCCCGCGGTAATCTGCCCTTTTGAGTTTCCGAAAACGATGTGCGTTTTGTTGCGCGAGCCGTCTTCCGAAAAGCCGACCGCGTCCGACACGGCAGAAAACCCAAGCGCCGCAAACTTTCGTCTGATAAGCGCGGTTTTTATTTCCAGCTGGTTTCTGTGCGACGTGTGCAGAAGGTTGCAACCGCCGCATTTATCGTAATATTTGCAACGCGGTTCAACCCTTTTCACGCTTTTTTCAAGGATTTCTTTTACGTCGCAAATTACGGCGTTTCCGCTTTTTCTTTTCACCTCGCACAAGACTTCTTCGTCGGGAAGAGTTTTCGCGACGACGTATTTTTTCCCGCCGCGAAACGCAACGCCGCATAGGTCGTCGTCAAGTTTTTCGATTTTGATTTTCACAATTTCGGCGGTTTTCATTTTATCTCTCCATCGGATTTCAACGCGTTGAAGTCGATTTTCCCCATTTTTGTCAGCGGCAGCGTTTCGACGAATTTCACGTTCTTTACGCGCGCGTACTTAATAATACTCGGGTTTACGACGTCGAAAATTTCCTTTTCGACGGCAAAGCGCTTTTCGTTTTCCGCGACGACGTATGCCGAAAACTCGATTTTTCCGTTCCTTTCAAAGTCGACGACGGCGCAATCTTTCACCCCGCACAACTTTCTTATTTTTTCTTCGGTTTCAAACGGGAAAACGTTGATGGCATTGATTTTCACCGTGCGTTTTTTGCGCCCCGACACGAACAGATACCCGTCGTCGTCAACGTATCCCAGATCGCCCGTTTTGACGAAAGGCTTCCCGTCAAGGACTGTTTTGCAGTCGTTGCCACAAACGTAGCCCGAAAACTCGGCGGCGGTACTCACAAGAATTTCGCCGATTTCGCCGTTATTCAACATTTGTCCGTCGTCGCCGATTATTTTTATCGCTGTATTTTCAAAAGGTTTCCCGACGCTGCCGTCCTTATAGCAGACGTAACTGTTCGCCGCGCACGCACCGCACACTTCGGACAGCCCGTATCCGCGCATAAGCCGCGCCGTGCCGCCCGCGTTTCTGACTTTTTCGTCAAAAGTTTTCAGCGTGTTTTCAGGCAGAACGTCGCCGCCGCACCACACCTGTTTCAGTTTTTTAAGTCGTTGTCCCGAAAAATTCTTTTCGGCAATCATTTTTTTGAACATCACGGGAACGCCGGCAACGAACGTAACGTTGAAGCGTTTTATATATTCGTTTGCACGACGCGCGTTAAATCGCGAGGCAAGACACAGATTATATCCGTCGGTCAGCGCGTAATGCACCGAAATCCCCAGCCCGAAAGCGTGGAAAACGGGGAGCATCACAAGGCTGTATTCGCCTTTCGTTTCGTGATCTTTCAAAAACAACAGATTATCGACAAGCGCATTAAGCGCGCGGTTGGAAATTTTCAGGATTTTGGGAGTGCCGTCCGTGCCGCCGCTGTGCATGGTAACGACGATATCTTCCGACCCGCCGCACTGCGAAAAATCGCCGTCTTTCCCGCTTTTCAGAAACGCGCGGTAGCTTGTGTTTTTTGCGTTGCCCCTGCACTTATAAAGCCCGTATATCTTATAAAACGGCGAAAGCGCGCCCATGTAATCGGCAACCGAACACTCGATAAGAATCCCGTTGAAATCTTTGAAAACTTCGCGCGACGAAAGCGTTGCGTCGTAATACATCAGCCCCTTTGCGCCGACGGCTTTCATGTTTTCTTTCAGCGCGGCAAGCGGCATAAGCGGATGCACGATATTTGCGGTAACGCCGATTTTGCTGCACGCGTAAAACGCGACGATTGCCTGCAACGACGTCGGCAAATAAACGCTCAAAACGTCGCCCTTTTCAAAGCCGCGTTTTTTAAGCGCGGCTGCGAATAAATCCACGTCCCTTAAAAACGCGCGCATCGGATTTTTCTTTCCGTAAAACACAATCGTGCCGTTTTCATTGACGCCGTTTATTAACTTGTCGTAACAGGTGTTTTCTTTCATTTGGCGGTTTAAGTAACTATTTTTGCAGATTAAACTCTGATTTTGTCAGATTATTTATTAAATCTTTTGATTGCTTCGCGATAAAAACGCACTGCGTCGGCAACGGAATCAACCGAAATATTTTCGTCCTTATTGTGGAAACTCGAAAACTGCTGATTGTTCATATAAATCGGCGCAAACCTTATTACGCTTTGCGATTTTCCGATGAAATGTCGCGCGTCGGTGCCGCCGAGAACGCAGAACGGCGCAACCGTAACGCCCGGGAAAACGCACTCCGCAACCCCTTTCACAAACTTAAATCCGTCGCTGTCAAGCGGTTCGGGAGCGGGGGTTTCGCGCTTTGACACGACTTTCGTTTCCGCCCCGAATTCTTTTGCAAATGCAGTGAATTCGTCCACAAGATCATCGATTTTGTTGTAATAGTTTCCCGAAATCCTTGCGACAATCCTTATCGCGTTTGACGGTAAATCAAGGTTTTCCTTGTCGGACGGCGTTACAAACGCCACCGTCGCGCCGAGAAGCGACGCCGCCGATTTATTCACTTTCGGCAACAGTTTGATAAGCAGCGGTTTGAAAAGAAAAAGATATGAAAACACGAATTTCATCGTGCCGTTCATTTTTGGTTTCATCGCGTTGAACATTGCCGTGTTCACAGGGCCGAAATCACGCCGCCCGAAAACTTTCTTTTGCGTTTTTTCGATGAATTCCGCCATATTCGCGGCAGCGTTTTTGCCGTCTTTGTTCGTAAATTCGACAACGACGCGCGCGCTGCTTCTTTCAATCATACCGATCATCGCGCACTTCCCCGAAACGCCGGGCACGGGCGGATCGACAATGCCGCCGCCTTCGTCGATGACGAGTTTGGGTTTCACGCCGTTGTCGGCAAGATACTTCACCATGTCCGGGACGTCTGCGCCTGCAATCTCTTCGCGCGAGGACGAAATAATATATAAATCGTTTGAAAACGCGAACCCTTCGTTCAAAAGGCTTTCGACACTTTCGAAAATCGCGGCAAGGCTGCCTTTCGTATCGACCGCGCCGCGTCCGTAGACGACGCCGTTTTCGACTTTGCCCGACCATGCGTCGAACGACCATTTCCCGTTTTCCTGAACGACGTCGTAATGCGACATCAGAACAAGCGGCTCGTCGTGCGACTTTCCGTCGATTTTAATCATAATTCCGCCGTTAAAGTCCTTATATTCGCCCTTTTCGAAGACAAGCGGAAAACGCCCTTTAATAAAGGACAGAAATTTATCGAACTCTGTTTTGTCGAAAAACCTTTCGTCCGATATGGTTTTGCATTTGATAAACTCGCTTAAAGTTTCGGCGTACCTGTTTTTTTCGGGTACGAATTTTTCATCTGTATATTCACTCATTATAGTCAAATTATTACGCGACGTAGACGCACAAAAGCGCAAGCGCCACAATGTCGATAACCGCAAGACACGGCATAAAAACTTTGAAATACCAACGTCTGGTCTTATGTCTGAAAACGTACATGCCGGCAGTCGAGCCGACGCCGCCGAAAAGCACGGCGATCAGAAACAGCACCCACTCGGGCGTGCGCCGTTTCCGCCGTTTTGCCTTTGTTTTGTCCACGTACATCGACAAAAATCCGACAATGCTCATCACTGCGAAAACGACGACGTAAACGATTTGCAAATCGGTCATATATAATTAAATCTCCTTATAAATCACTTCTTCTTCGGTTTCTTCTTCGGGCGTTTCGGTTGCGGGCGCGACGGTATTTTCGTTTTCCTCCGCTTTTTGTTTTTTATCCCATACGAGCGCGGGGATTGCAAAGGTGTTCAAAATCAGCGCGACGCTAAGAAGAATAATGCCGAACGTCAGACTGTCCTTATCCGCAATGCTCCATATAATGCCAGCGACAATTGCGACGGAATAATAGGCGACCATAAACACGTCGATAATCCTTACTGCCATAAATCTCTTTTTCCTTGCCTGTGCGAACCTGAAAAAGAACGGTATGGCAAGCGCGAGAATTTCCACGCACATCACGAACGCAAGCACCCCGAGAACGTAGCCGATTCCGTTGCCAAGCCCCGCTAACACGCCGCCCGACGAACTATCCGACAGCGACGGAGCCATGAAAACTATGCCCGCAATCAGCAGCCCTGCCAGAGCGACAGAAAGAAGCGACAACAGAATAATCCCGTATACTTTCAAAAACTTTTCCATACTATCTCCCTATGCTTTCGTTGCCCGTTGCCCAGAAGTTTTCGCTGGCGGTAACGAGAGCGGTATATTTTTTCGCGACGACTGCATAAGCCACCATCACGGCAAAGGTCAGCGACAGCGTGATAAGCACGCCGTAAAAGGTTTTCGGGAAAATCACGGTCATCACGACGATGAACGCGGTCGCAATGCCGAAAGCCACCGCCCCGTACGCAATAAAGTCGACGCGGCATTTACCCTTGCTGTAAATCTGCGCGTAAAATGCGGCGTATGCGATAAGGTACAAAAGCAGCAGACACCCGACGATAATCGCAAACACGAAAATCACCATTCCCACGTACGACGTCGTAAGGAACACCACCTCCGAAATCGTGTCGGCAATGTCGCCGCTGGCGTTTTCGACGCCGTCCGCCGCCTTTATGTTGCCAGCGAAAACGAATACGGTGATTGCAAGCGCAAGAATCAGCACAAGCACGATCGCGCCAAGCACACAACAAGCAATTTTGTATTTTTTAATCATATTTCTTTCCTTTCGACGCACTTGTCGAAGAAGTTTGCGACGTCGTTCATGACTTCGTCGCGGTTAAGTTCGTTCAGAACTTCGTGGCGCGCGTCCTTGTAAAGGTGGAATTCCAGGTGTTTCACGCCGAGTTTTTCATATCTGTTTTTAAGGTCGACAATCGACTTCCCGTAGCCGCCGATCGGATCCATACTTCCGCTGAACAAGCCTATCGGTGTATCGACGTTGACTTTTTTGAAGTTTTCGGGCTTTTCCGCCGTTCTGAGACCTTTCAGCATGTAGTAGCAGAAGGAAACGCTCATCGGCACGGAAGTGTACGGATCGTCGCGCGACACCTGTCGCATTGCGGGATCGCGCGTGAGCCAAAGTTTATCACCCTTATCTTCGGGCCCTCTGTATTTCATTTTGTCGCGGAGATTGCCGAAGAAATCCAAAATTTTCATTCTCGTCTTTTTGTTGAACAGCATTATGAACTTCGCCGCGCCCATTCCGAGCCCCGTGACAAAGTCCGGCATTGTGCCGGAACCCGAAAGCGCAACGCCCGAAACGTCGGTGCCCTGTTCCAGAAACGACTGCCCCAAAAAACTGCCGTAACTGTGCCCGAAAAACAATACGGGCAACTTGTATCTGTCTTCAAGGTATTTCAGGAAGAAAACCTCGTCCTTGACGGTGTCCGAAAACATATCGCCGTCGTGATGCCCGCGGTCGGCGTCGGTTTCCGAAAAGCCGTGTCCCCTGTGGTCGTCGCCGAAAACGATGTATCCGCGCGAGTTGAGATACTCCGCAAAGTGAATATATCTTCCCATATGCTCGCCCATTCCGTGAACGACCATAACGACGCCTTTCGGGTTTTCGACTTTGTCGAAAAGATAACAATAAAGTTCGGTGCCGTCAAAACTTTTGAGTTTGAAATTCTCCATTTTCCCGTGTCCGCAAAACGCTGCCGTCCGCCGCGGCGTCGCGAATCTCCTTAAAACTTTTTATTTATTGTACCACATATTAAAAGGTTTGAAAAGGCTAAACCGAAAATATTTGAATAAACGAGTTTATTCACCGAAAAAAATTGCGAAATCGCAAAACTTACGCTATACTGAAATTGCATAACGCCGTCGTCGGACGTACAACGGCGCCGCAGGTGAAAAATGAAAGACAAAATTATCGTGATTACCGGCGCAACGCGCGGGCTCGGGCTCAGACTCAAAGAAGACCTTTCAAAGGACAACGTTGTCGTTACTTTGTCAAGAAGCGAGGTCGAAAACGGCAAGACGGTGTTCAGGACGGACGTATCCGACTTCGACGACGTCAAAAGAGTTTTTGACGAAATCGGGAAAATTTACGGCAAAATCGACGTCCTTATCAATAACGCCGGATACGGGCTTTCGGGCGCGACCGAAATAATGAGAAAGGAAGAAATCGAAAGAATCACAAACGTCAATTTTCTGGGCGCGATCTGGTGCACGAAGTGCGCCCTGCCTTATATGACAAAAGGCGCGAAAATCGCCGTTATAAGTAGTGCAAGCGGGCTGACGCCGATGCCTTTCAGAACAATGTATAACAGCACAAAAGCCGCTTTAACTATGTTTTCTTACAGTATGAAGTTGGAACTTTGTAATTTGGGCATTGATTGCACCGCATTTATTCTGGGCCCCGTCAATACAGGCTTTTCAAACAATCGCACCGTCGTTACGGCAGAAGACAGCAGGTATTTCAAGGACGTAAAAGAAGTCGACGACTTTGTAAAAAATCAGGACAATTCCAAAAAAACAAGCACAAAAAAAGTATCTGCTTATATAATAAAAAAACTTGGGAAAACCCACCTTCGATATCACTATATCGTCGGATTCGGCTTCCGCCTTGCCTACGTATTTTACAAATTTTTCCCGTTCACAACTTTCCGCCTTACCAACTTTTTCATGCGAAAACGCGAAAAATAAAACACCACCCGTCAACCGACGGGTTATTTTTTGCCAAAAACCAAGCGTATTTAGAGTTCGTTTCTCATAATACCATAAAAAAATTCTCGTCGTAAAAGGCGAGAATTTGTTTAATTATTTCTTATAAAACGTCAGAATTTTGATGAGATTGTGATTTTCTCGGCGGGTTTTGAAAATTCCAGTGTACTTTGGCGTACACGAATTTTCAAGTTCCGCCGAAAAAGCAGAATATCGCAAAATTATGACGTTTTACTTGCTGACAAGACGACCGATATCGTAAAGCTTCGTATCAAACTTCTTCTTCATTTTGAGCGCTTCAACAACGTCGACGTCGATAACTTCGTTGCCTTTCACGCCGAGAACCCTTGCGTTTTTGTCTTCAAGAGCAAGGTCGACGGCGCGGACTGCAAGACGGGAAGCAAGCACACGGTCAGCCATTGTGGGCGTACCGCCGCGTTGCAGGTAACTCAGTACAACCTGGTTGGTCGTGCGACCGGTTGCTTCGGCGACTTTTTTGATAAGTTCGTCCTTGACTTCCTTTTTGCCTTCCGCAAGGACGATGATTGTCGATGATTTGTCGTGTTTATCGATGCCTTCTTTGGCGCTTCTTGCGATTTCGTCGATGTCAACGGGTGCTTCGGGAACGATGACGTATTCCGCGCCGCCCGCGATTGCAGAATAAAGAGCGATGTCGCCGCAGTTTCTGCCCATGACTTCAAGCACCATGATACGGCCGTGCGAAGCCGCCGTGTCGCGAAGTTTCATAATCGCGTCGATGACGGTGTTGCAAGCGGTGTCGAAACCAATCGTGTAGTCGGTGTAAGCAAGGTCGTTGTCGATCGTGCCGGGGATACCGATGCAGTGTACGTCGGTGTAACGTTCGATATCGCACATACCGCGGAACGAGCCGTCGCCGCCGATGACGATAAGGTTGTTTATTCCCCTGTCGGTAAGGTTTTTGACGCCTTTTTTAAGGACTTCGGGGTCTTTGAATTCATCCGAGCGACCGGTGCGAAGCATTGTGCCGCCCTTCTGAATGATATTCGAAACGCTTTTATAGTCAAGCTCGTAAATATCGTTTTCGATAAGACCGATATAGCCGTGTCTTACGCCATAGACTGTCACGCCCTTGCCAAGCGCATAACGAACAGCCGCTCTGATTGCGGCGTTCATGCCCATGCTGTCGCCGCCACTCGTAAGAATGGCGATTTTGTCGATGTTTTTTGCCATTGTTATTTCTCCGTAAAAATGTTATTTCTTATTGCTTCGGACAGCGCCGTGTTTCGTCAGTATTTCGGCGTCGCCCCTTATTTTGATTGCAGACGTTTTTGTCGTAAACTGCGCCACGAGAACTTCGCCCGCGTCAAGCATTTCGGTGTGGTGCGAGCGCGTTTCGCCGCCCCTTGTGAGCCCGATGACCTGAACTCCTTCGGACAATGCTTTCACGACGATGTAATCTTCTGTCGCGACGTCTTCGTATTCCTTATAATCCGTCATAATAAATGTTCTCCAAACATACTACACTATGGTAAAATATACAATATGTTTTGTCAACCGCTTTATAGAAAGCTTTGCCAAAACCTTACATTCGTCAATTTTTGTTTATTCGGTAACTTCGACGTTCGCGCGCCCCAAAACGGTTTTAAGGTCGGCAAGCAATGCGTCGCCGATTTCCGCCTTTTCGGGCGTTTCGGCGGTGCCCCAGTCGAACACGAAGAAAACCCTGCTGCGCCCTTTGTTGGACGATATGATGTTTCTTGCCTCTTTGACAAGCGACATTATCTCGTTTTTCGCGCCGTGTACGGTGAGCCTCAACGTTTTCCCTTCGTAAGTCGCGACGGGTTTGACCTCGACGACTTCCTGTTTTTCAAGCGGATGCACCGCAAACACGTTGATTTTCGGCATTTCGTCGTCGCGCACGACAAGCGTGCCTTCCATTACGACGATTGCGTTTTCTTTCAGCATATCGCGGTATTGTTCAAACGAGCGGCTGTACAAAACGTATTGTATTTGTCCGTACAAGTCTTCCACGACGCCGACGCCCATGCTGTCGCCACGCTTTGTAAACTTCCTTTCAACGCTGTTTATAATGCCGCCGAGCTTTATGCGTTTCCCGTCAAAGCTTTTGTCGTACGCCGCTTTCTGGTATCCCTGATCGTCGTCATCGTCGCTTGTTTCGTCCGCTTCGACGACAAGCATCGACGTGTTGAAGCCGAACATTGAAAGTTCCTGCCTGTACGAGTTTAAGGGGTGTCCCGTGACGTACATTCCAAGGACTTCCTTTTCCAGCATAAGTTTGTTGATTTCGGTATATTCGGGGATATCGGGATACTTGAATTTCACAAAGTCGTCGTCGATAAGCGCGTCGAACAAAGACATTTGTCCGCCTTCCGAGTTTTTCTTGTCGCGGGCGATGGTATCCATAATCTGTTCGTAACTTGCCATAAGCGTCGCGCGGGTTTTCCCAAAGCAATCGAACACGCCGCCTTTGATCATACTTTCAATCATACGCTTGTTGATATTTACGCCGCTTACGCGGTTTAACAGGTCTTCAAGGTCGGTAAAGTCCCCGTTTGCGTTTCTTTCGGCAATAATCGCGTCAACCGCCGCCTCGCCCACATTCTTGATTGCCATAAGCCCGAAGCGCAGGTTTTCGCCCTCGATACTGAACTTTGTTTTGGACTTATTGATGTCGGGTTGCAGGACTTTTATGTTGATTGTGTTAAGGTAATTTACGTAGTTTTTGACCTCGTCCGCGTTCGTGATACGGTTGTTCAGAACGGCGGCAAGGAAGCACAGCGGATAATATCTTTTCAGCCACGCCGTCTGATAAGTAATGACCGAATACGCCGTTGCGTGCGACTTGTTGAATGCGTACGCGGCAAACTTCGTGATTTGTTCAAAAAGTTCCGACGCGATCTCTTTCGGCATACCGCGCGCCACCGCACCTTCGATAATAACGTTGCCTTCTTCGTCCTTTTTGCCGTTGATGAAAATGTCTTTGTTCGCCGCCATTTTCGCGGCGTCCTTTTTACCCATTGCGCGGCGAAGTTCGTCGGCTTTTCCGAACGAGTAGCCCGCGACTTCCCTTGCGATGTTCATGACCTGCTCCTGATACACGATACAGCCGTACGTAACTTTCAGGGAGTTTTCAAGCATCGGGTGCAGATAATGAATGTGTTCGGGATGGAATTTGCAATCGATATAGTTCGGGATAAACTGCATCGGACCCGGTCGATAAAGCGCCACGCCTGCGATAATTTCTTCCAGACAGTTGGGTTGAAGTTGCATCATAAACTTTTTCATACCTTCCTGTTCAAGTTGGAAAACCGCTTTCGTTTCGCCGTCGGAGATGAGTTTATAAACGTTCGGATCGTCAAAAGACAGTTTGCCGAGATCCGGCCGTTCCCCCGTGGTTTCTTCCACAAAGTCAAGCGCGGCTTCAATATCGGTAAGGGTGTTGAGCCCCAGAAAGTCCATTTTCAGAAGCCCCATCGCCTCGACCTGCTTTTTGTCGAACTGAGTCGTGATATATTCGCCGCTCCTTTGCAAAGGTACGAAATCCCACACGGGACGCGGACAAATCAGAACGCCCGCCGCGTGCATACCCGTTTGTCTGGGCATATTTTCAAGGCGCAACGACATATCTATTATCGTTTTTGCGGTGACGTCTTCTTCGTAATATTTGATGAAATCGGGCGAAAGCATTTTCGCCTTTTCTTCGTCGTCCTTGTAAGGCCCGCGACCGAGAGCCTGCGACAGCGAAATATGTACGACGTCGTTTATCGCCTTTGCCCATTTGTCGGCGTCGGCGTAAGGAATGCTGTAAACGCGCGCGACGTCCTTAATAACCGCGCGTGCGGACAACGTGCCGTAAGTTATAATCTGCGCGACGTGGTCTTTGCCGTACTTTTCCTGAACGTACTGGATCGTGCGCTCCCTGTTGACCGTGCAGAAGTCGATATCGAAGTCGGGCATCGACACCCTTTCCGGGTTTAAGAACCTTTCAAAGAACAGGTCGTATTTCAAGGGATCGACGTTTGTGATGCCGATTGCGTACGCGACGATACTTCCGACGCCGCTTCCGCGCCCGGGGCCGACGGGAATACCGTGAGTTTTGCTGTAATTCACAAAATCCCAGACGATAAGGTAATATCCCGCAAAGCCCATCTTGATGATGACGCCAAGCTCGTATTCCAGCCTTTCCCTGACCTCGTCCGTGACGACTTTATATCGTTTCGCAATGCCTTCTTCCGCAAGGTCGCGAAGATATGCCGCTTCCCTTTGGTTGTTTTCCTTGGGAAGATAATCGTATTTTGCGGGGGTTGCAAACTCAGGGATTTCGTAATGCCCGGCAGGCGCCGCCGTTGCCGGAACGAATTCGATTTTATTCGCGATTTCGACGGTGTTGTCAAGCGCTTCCTCGATCCACGAAAACTTGTCGTGCATTTCGTCGTACGATTTAAGGTAAAATTCCTCGGGTTCAAGCCTTATGCGGTCGGAGTCGGTCAGCTGCTTTTTCATACTGATGCACATCAGCACGTCCTGCATGTCGGCGTCGTTCTTTTCAATGTAGTGAACGTCGTTTGTCGCGACGACTTTCACGCCGATTTCCCTTGCAAGCCTTACGAGTTCGGGCAACGCTTTCTTTTCTTCCGCAATGCCGTGGTCTTGAAGCTCTATATAATAATCGTCGCCGAAGATTTCCTTGAATTCCAGCGCCGACCTTTTCGCGCCTTCGTAATTGTCCTCGATAATCAGACGGGGCACTTCGCCCTGCACGCAGGCGGACAAACAAATTATTCCTTCGGAATACTGCCTTAAAACGTTCATGTCGATACGCGGACGATAATAAAAACCGTCCTTGAACGATATCGACGAAAGTTTCATAAGATTGTCGTATCCCGTTTTGTTTTTCGCAATCAGAATAAGGTGGTGGCGTTTTTCGGTCGGATCGCAGTTTTTAATATCCCTGACCGTGTAAAACTCGCTGCCGATAATGGGCTTTATGCCCGCTTTTTTCATCGCCTCGATGAAAGAATAAACGCCGTACATATTGCCGTGATCGGTAATCGCGCAGGCGGTCATTCCTTTTGCTTTCAACGCTTCGGCAAGGGGGGATTTTTTCCCTTCGCCCGAGATTCTCGCCGCGCCGTCAAGCAGGCTGTATTCGGTATGCAAATGAAGATGGACGAATTCTTTACTCATTTTCGTTCTCCGCGTCGTTTGCGGCAGAAAGTTCTTCCGCAATCGAGATTATTTTTCTGAATCTGTGGTTGATGCAACTTTTGCTCACGCCGAGTTTTTCGGCAAAGAAATCAAGCGTTGCCTCGGGGTATTCTTTTCGCAGCGCGATAAGAGATCGCAACTCTTCGCTGAGCCTTTTCACGCCGAAATTCTTTTCGATATTTTCAATCGCAATAAGCTGTTTCGTGCTGGCGATTGCCGTCTTGTCCATATTCGCGACGGAGCAGTTGCTCTTTCTGTTGACGTTGTTGTTGACAAGCCTTTCAATCATTACGTCCTGCATATAAAGCACCGTTTCGGACGCGCCGAGCAGCGCAAAGAAGTTTGAAATGACCTCGCTTTCCTTGACGTACACGATAAACTTATTGCCTCGTTCCACCGTTTTTGCGACAATATCGAAACTTAACAGCAGTTTTTTGACTGATAAAGCATACGTTTCGTCCGAAAGTGCAAATTCAAGATAATACCCGCTTCCCGTCGACTCGATATCCGCGTCTTCGCCGATAAGTTTTTCGGGCACGTTTGCAGAGCCCGTCGCCACGAACAACGATTTCAGATACGTCTTTGCACAGCACTCGTTCATCACGACCTTGTTGTCGATACCTTCGACAAAGTCATAGCCGTCTTTCGTTTTTCTGATAATGCCGGCGTCGTACAACATATCGTGCGTGATTGCGGGCGGCACTTTCATAACGTACAGTTTGCCCTTTTGAAGCCCCGTGTTCACGTTCGTAACGTCAACGTCGATTTCCGCGTTGTACGTCGTTTTGACGGCGATTGCCGTCGATTTTATATATTCGTAGTCCTGCGACTCGAAAACAAGCTCGGTTTTGTTTTTCAGTATTCTTAAACTGCCGATTGCTTTTATCGCGGCGGATAGCCATGCCGTCGCGCAACATTTGTTTTCAAATTCCGTCGTCAGTAATTCGTTTTTTGCGTATCTGTTAAAGTTCAGTTTTTCCATGTTTTTTCTTCCAGTCGGCAAGCCTTGTGAACTCGGGTTTTTTGTCAAGATTTACGACGCGGGTCTTTGGCACGTCGTATTTTTTTATTATTTCTTCCGCCCTGTTAAAATTGCCGATTGCGCTTAACTTGTGGGCGTCGCTGTTTACGATAAAGTTGCAGTCGGTATCAAGCATTTCGGGCAACAGTCTTTCGACAAGCGGCAGATGTTTCATATTGATTTCGATAAGAGTGCCGCACCTTGCCGCGGTTTTGCACACTTCCTTTACGTCAACGATCGCGTGATTGCCGACGTGCGACAAAATATCGACGGGATTGTTTTCGATTGCCGCGATAAACGCGTCGGTCGCTGCCGCTTTTTTCTTTGCGGTCGTGCCGAAAACGTTGGTGATAAACCCGTTGAAAAGGACGTATGAAAAATAATCCTTGACCGACGTGCTTCTGATGAACCGATGAAACCCCGCGACAAGAATATCCATATTCATAAGGTGCTTGTCCGTCACGTCAAGATTGCCCTTCGTGTCGACGATATCCGCCTCCACGCCAAGCAACAAATTGACGTTTTCAATGTTTTCCCTTACCTTTTTTACGTCGATTATTTCTTTTTCAAACTTCTTTTCCGTCAGCGACAGCGTTACGTTTGCAAACCCGTGGTCGGTGATCGCAAGTTCTTTCAGCCCGATTTTCCCGGCGTAAAGCGCGGCGTCGGATATTTTCGCCCGTCCGTCGCTGTAAACCGAATGTGTGTGATAGTCGCCGTAAAATTTCATATGTTTCCTATTATTTCGATTTCTCTTTCAAGACTTATGCCAAACGCGCATCTTACCTTGTCCGAAATCGCGTCCGACAGTATTTTGTAGTCGCGGCTTGTCGCTCCGCCCGAATTTATTATAAACCCGGCGTGTTTTTCGGACACCTTCGCGCCGCCTTCCGAAAACCCTTTAAGATTCAGTGCGTCGATATAATACGCCGCGCTCACAAGGTCGTGTTTTTTGAAAGTACTTCCAAGCGACGGACTGTCGGGTTGCGCCGCCCGCCGTATTGTTTCGCAATCTTTCGCGCGCGCCGCGATAAGGTTTTTGTCTTTCCTTTTCAGCCTTAATGTTGCCGACAGAACGACGTAGCCTTTCTTTTTCACTACGCTGTCCCGATACGAAAACCACAGGTCGGATTTTTGGATTTTTTGCACGATTCCGCCGTGTAAAACGGTGATTTCGGTGACATAATCCCCGATTTCCGCGCCGAACGCCCCTGCGTTCATCGTTAACGCGCCGCCGAGCGTCCCCGGGATTCCCGAAAGTTCTTCAAGTCCCGAAAGTCCGTTTCTTTCCGCCGCGCGATACAGACTTTTCATCGTTTCGCCGCAATGCCCGACAATTTCTGCGCCTCGGACTTCGACGCCTTTCACGCGTTTAAGACACATCACGTTTCCGACGCCGTCGTCGGATATCAGCGTGTTCGTGCCGTTGCCGAGAATAAAAAACTTCTCGTTCTTTTCAGTCAGATATTCAACCGCCCTTACGACTTCGTTTTCGTTTTCGGGCAGATACAGTTTTTTGATTTTTCCGCCGCTTAAAAATGACGAATATTTCTTCCCGTCGGCGTTTTCGATTACCTTAATCCCGTCCATTTTACCATTTTATGAAAACGGACGAAAAAGGTTAATCCCTGTTCATTCTTTCGATAAGTTCTTCGTTGGCGTCGTAGCCCATTTGTTTCAAGCGGAAATTCTTTGCCGCGACTTCGACGATAATCGCAAGGTTTCTGCCCATAATGACCGGGACGATAAGTTTCGGAATTTCGACGCCCAGCACGTTATAAGTACGCATCGGCGCGTCGCTTCTTTCGTAATCATGCGATTTTTCGTATTCGACAAGTTCGATAACAAGGTCGACGTTGGTTTTTCTTAAAATGCCAGCAACGCCGTACATGTTCCTGACGTTGATAAATCCGACGCCGCGAAGTTCGATAAAGTCCTGAATCTTGTCGGGCGAGGAGCCTTGTATCGTGTCCTTTATGACTTTCAGTTCGACAGCGTCGTCCGCGACGAGCATATGTCCCCTGTGAATGAGTTCGAGCGCGGTTTCGCTTTTACCGACGCCGCTAATGCCCGTAAGCAGCACCCCGATGCCGTCGATGTCCAAGAGAGTTCCGTGTATTCTGGTTTTCGGCGCAAGAAAATCGTTCAGGAAATTGATGATATCGTTGACGACTTCCGACGTTATCGCGTTCGATTGCAAAACCGGCGTATCGTACTCTTTCGCAAGGTCAAGCATATCTTTGCACGGTTCGAGCCCCCTTGAAATTATGATGCACGGGACTTCCGTTTTGAACAGTTTTTTCAGCGCGGCACGGCGGTTTTCGTCGGTCATCTGATAAAGATAGTACATTTCGGCGTTGCCGAGCACCTGCACGCGACTTCTTGCGAAATAGTCGTCAAAGCCCGAAAGAATAAGCCCCGGACGGTTGACGCTCACCGTTTGCAACGTGATTTGCCGCGCGGTATTCATATAAATGATTTTCAGTTTAAGAAGGTTTGCGAAATCGCGAAGAGCGATAATTTCGCCGCTTGTTTCTTCGATTCCGGTATTGACTTTGATTTTCATAATTATCTCCTAAAAGCAAAACTTCCTTATGGTTTTCGCGACGCCGTCGTCCTCGCAGTTTTCCGCGATATAATCAGCCGCGTTTTTCAGTGTGTCAACGGCGTTTCCGACCGCAACGCCCATCCCCGCGACTTCGATCATTTGCAAATCGTTAAGGTTGTCGCCGAAAGTCATCGTGTCTGAAAGGCTTATGCCGTATTTGTTTGCAAGAAACCCGACCGCTTTCCCTTTGGACGCGTGCGCGTCGACCGCTTCGACGTTGTACGGCTTACTGCTGTTGATTAAAAGCCTGTCGCCGAATTCCTTGATCGCGGCGTTTCTGACCTGCTCCGTTATCGACGAATCCATGCTGCAATACACCTTGTTCACGGGCGCGTCCGTCGTTTTGAAAAAATCTTTGAAATCCCCGACGACGTTAAGCGGCACCCCGCAAAACCGCGCGTAATCCACGCTGTACGGATTTTCCTTTTCGACGCAAAGATTGTCCCCGACGTACACTTGCGGAAACACGTTTTGTTTTTTCATAAATTCCACGTAATCGACGGCAAGGTCTTTGTCGATATCGTTGACAAGCAGGGTTTCTTCGGTGTCGATATTTTTGATTAAAGAGCCCTGATAACTGATGATTTCGCCGTGCAGACCGAATTCCCGCGCGATTTTTACGATACTTCTGAACATTCTTCCCGTGCAAATCGCGAACCTGCCGCCGCGGGCGATATATTCCTGAATCGTGTCTTTCGTGAAATCGCTTATCACGCCGCTTTTCGGAAGCAACGTGTCGTCGTAGTCGCAAGCGATAAACTTATATTTCATAAGCGTTACCTCAAATTAAGTAAATACTATTATATATTATCCTTGCGATTTCAACAACGATTTTAAGGCTTAAAAATTATTTTTGATTTTTGCCGTCGAAGAATGCGCGGATTTTTTCCGCGTCGGCTCTCGAAATACCCTTGACGGACGCGAGCGTATCAACGTCCGCGGCTTTGATTCTGTCAATGGTTTTGAAATGATTGTATAAAATATCCGTTTTTTTGTCGCCGATACCTTCGATGTCTTTCAGGCTCGACACCTTTAAGCGGTTTGTGTGCAGGCGAGTGGCGTAATCCACCGCAAAACGATGCGCCTCGTCGCGGAGTCTCATCAAAAGCGCAAGCGCGGGCGAACGGCGCGACAAATAAAGCCCTTCCGACTTATCGGGAAAATATATTATTTCGTCGCTTTCGGCAAGGGAAATCATATTGACGTAAACCCCCGCTTCCCGCATTGCGTCCTGCGCGCGTGAAAGTTGACCTTTTCCGCCGTCGATGACGATAAGATCCGGGTGCGCGTTGAAACTTTCGTCCTCGGAATTTCCGATTTTCGAAAGGCGACGAAGCAACGTTTCGTGCATGCTTTCAAAGTCGTTGTTCTGCTGGACTTTCACCTTGAAACGGCGATACGCGCTTTTTTTCGGCTCGCCGTTTTGGAACACCGTCATGCTCGCGACGACGTCCGTCCCGCTGAAATGCGAAATGTCAAAACACTCCATACGAGCGGGCGGCGACGGAAGACGTAAAATCTCTTGCAGTTTCTGCACCGCGCCTTCGGTAAGGTTATATTTTTTCAGTTGTTTTACGACAAAGGTGTCAAGGTAGTTTTTCGCGTTGTTTTCCGCCATTTCGACAAGTTGTTTTCTTATGCCGCGCTGCGGAACGATGATATTAAGTTTTTTGTCGAATTTATCGGATAACACGCTTAACAATGCGTTTTCCGACGGTAAAGTCGTGTTTACGACGATTTCGTCGGGCGCGTCCGGCATATTGTCATAGTATTGCAGGACAAATTGTTCCAGCAGATTCCTGTTAAGTTCAAGTTCGTCTTTGGCTTTGTTTTCCGCATTTTCGACAGGTTTTACTAAGCCCGAATTTATGCTTTCGACGGGATAATTGTCGCCGCCGACAAGCTTTCCGCCGCGCACCATAAGCACCGATACGGCGGTATATACACCGTTGTCCAAAACCGAAAACACGTCCATATTGTAGTCTTTCGGAAGTGCGGCGATTTGCTGACGGATAAGTTTATCGAGCGTGTGCAGGCGGTTTTTGAAATACAGCGCACTTTCAAAATCTTCCCTTGCCGACGCGTCGTACATTTTCTTTTCAATGACTTTTTTTATCTCCTCGTCGTTTCCCTTTAAGAACGATATTACGTCGGAAATTACCTTGCCGTATTCTTCGCGGGTAACGTTTCCCGAACACGGCGCAAGACACCGCCCGATATGACTCATAAGACACGGTCTGTGCGACGAAGGAAGGTGCGACAAATCCTTATTGCAACTTCTCACGGGGAATGCGCTGCCGATAAGTTCCAGAATATCTTTCGTGTTCACGCCGACCATATACGGTCCGAAGTATTTGCTACCGTCGTCGACAAGTTTCCTTACGACCTGCACCGACGGAAATTTTTCTTTGACGTTAATCTTGATGAAAGGATATTGTTTGTCGTCTTTCAACAAAATATTGTACTTCGGCGCGTACTTTTTGATAAGATTGTTTTCCAGAACGAGCGCTTCTTCCTCGGTCGCGCACATAATGTAACGAAAATCGACGATGTTTTCGACAAGTTTCATCGTTTTTTCGGTTTTTACGGAAGAGTGGAAATACTGACTTACTCTGTTTTTAAGGTTGACCGCTTTCCCGACGTAAATGACCGTGCCGGAAGCGTCCGACATAATATATACGCCGGGGCTTTGCGGAAGGTCTTTCAGTTTTTGTCTGATTACGTCGTTCATAGTCGAATTTTTGAAAAATAATATTAAATGAAACCGCCGTCAACGGTAATTGCCTGCCCCGTGGTAAAGGACGATTTGTCGGACAACAAAAACGACACTACGTCCGCAACGTCTGTGGGCGTGCCGATTCTGCCTATCGCCGTTTCGTCGATAAGAGCCTGAATTTCGTCTTTCGTAAAGTTTTCTTTTCTCATCATATCGGTATCGATGCAACCGGGACACACCGCGTTCACCCTGATTCCCGACAACCCGAGTTCCTTTGCCATCGCCTCGGAAAACGCAATAACGCCCGCTTTCGACGCGGAATAAACCGCCTCGCACGACGCGCCCGTTTTCCCCCATATCGACGACACGTTAACGATAACGCCGCTTTTTCTTTTCACCATATCGGGGATTACTTCTTTCACGGTATAAATAACGCCTTTCAGATTTGTGTCAATAACACTGTCACATTGACATAAATCCATATCTTCGAGCAGCCCCGTCACGCTTATTCCCGCATTGCACACAAGGTGCGTTATGCTTCCGAATTTGTTTCTGACCGCGCTTACCATACTTGCGACCTCGTCGTACTTCGACACGTCGGCTTTCACAAGCATTACGGACGTATATTTTTCAATCTCGTTTTTGAGCGCGACCGCCGCGCTTTCGCTTTTGTTGAAATTTATCGCGACGTTGTAGCCTTCTTTTGCAAGCGTCCTTGCGATTTCCGCGCCGATACCTTTTGACGCGCCCGTTATCAATACCGTTTTCATAATTGTTTCCTTGATTTTTATATTTTATATTATATAATAACGTACATAATTTATCAATTATATTTTGCTTTACTTTTTTACCGCTTTATTGTACAATACGCCCATATCGCATTATTTTGAGGAAATATGAAAATACTCATCGTTTGTTCGTCAAATACCTGCCGCAGTCCTTATGCGGAATTTATATTCAAACGTCTGGTGTCGGAAAGCGACGTTCTGAAAAAGAATATCGAAAGCGTCACGTCGTCGGCAGTTTTCAATCAGTCGCGCGCGATGCACCCGAAAACTTACGCGCTCCTTCTGGAAGAAGGCTTCACAAAGGAGGAACTCGACGCGTTCAAGCCCGACTTCATTCTTAAAGACAGGAAAAAGTTTGACGAAGCCGACGTCATTATCGGCATGGGTTATCTTCAATGGTTTTTGCTTCCTTTTAAGTACAAGAAAAAATACGTCAATCTTTCAAAAGCCGCCATCGGAAAAAACATCAACATTCCCGATCCGTTTTACAGAAAGTCGATGGAATTTTACAAAAATACGATGGACGTCATCAAGACTTATCTCATCGTTTATGCCGAAAAACTTGAAAAGGAATTTTCAAAAAAAGATTAAGCGCGCCTTTTAAGCATTTTCACAATCACAATTATCAATACGGCAGCAACCGCCGAAAACGCAACCGCACTCGTAACGCCGCCCGACACCGCTCGGACGGTTTTTTCACTTGTTTTGACGTTCACTTTATATCCCGCAATCGTTTTGCCGCCGACGCTGCAAATTATCGTGTATTCGCCTTTTGTTTCGGGCGTAAAGGAAATTTCCGTGCCGATTTTCGTGTCGACGCGTCGCCCGTTTTCGTCGTAAATATCCCACACGATTACAAGTTCGGGATCGAGCATATACGCGTTGTCAAGTTTATAAACGACGGTGCTTTCGGCGCGCACGACGGCATCGCCGACAACCGAAAGTTGCGCGTCTTCAACCGTTTGAACGTAGTTGACCTTGACGGTGATTATCTCGGACGTATCGTTGATATACGCGCTGTTCGCGGCGTAAATAAAATACGTTCCGGGCTCCGTCGGGGTAAATTCGATCCTTGCGCCGTTTACGCTGTAAATAACTTCGCCGCCCGAAAGCGTTCCGTTTTTGCCGGCTTTCACGACGTACATTTTTATGCTCTTGTACGCGACGTCGGTTTCGGGCGCAAAGCCTTCTTCGTCAAAGTATCTGAGCTTTGCAAAAGCGACGACTTTTTTCGGCGACGAAATGTTCTGGTTAAGCGCGTCAAGGCTTTCGTCTTCGGTAAAGACTTTGATTTCTTTAATATGCTTAAATTCAACAAAGGCACTTAAATTAAGTTTTTTTGCGGTATAAACCCCGTTTCCGTACGATACTGTGCCTGTCGCAACGGCAGGAGTACTTGTCATCACGTCGTAAACAGTTGCCGATTTCCTGTTGAATCTTATTTCCAGCACCGCCGCCGCAAAGGATACGAAAGGCGTTGCCATGCTCGTGCCGTCTTTTGTGCAGTATTCTGTTTTGCCCGACTTTGCCGCGCTTTTAATATTTTGTCCCGGCGCCGCAATGTCGTACGCCGCGCCGTAGTTGGATTTCGGCGCGGGAATAAGACCTTCACCGTAATTCATAACGCCGATGACGTTTTCAAGGCACGCCGGGCTTCCTAAACTATATCCACTCGACGCTGAGTTATATCCTTTGTTTCCCGCCGCCGCGCAAACTATGACGCCTTCGCGCACCGCGCTTTGTATTATGACGTCAATCGCACCGTTTTTGCCCCACGATGAAGTGTTCGACGATTTTATCATGTTTGTCAGCGACATATTTATCACAATCGTCTTGTTTTGCGTAGCAAGATCTTTGACGTAACTTATTGCGTCCACGACTGCGACGGAGTCGAAACTTCCTTTGCTGTCGCCGGCTTTCACGGGCAAAATCTTAATGTAGTCTTCAAGCCCGTATTTTTTGATTTCCTGCGCGACGATGCCCGCAACGTGCGTGCCGTGCCCGACAAGAGTGCCGTTATTGCGAGTGTCGTCGATGTAATCTCTGCCGTTTTTATGAGTGATCGCGTTATACCAAAGTCCTTCGTCGCACAATACGCCGTCGAACAACTCGTGCGAGGCGTTAATCCCCGTGTCGATCACCGCAACAAGGACGGGATTATTTTTGAAATCGGCTTTTTCCGCCGTGGAAAGCCCGTCTTTAATCTTATTTATCGCTTGAAGAGTATCGTTGAAATTATTATAATCTTCGCCGTCAAACCATTGATTTGAAACAGCGTCAGGGAGCACGGCGGCATACGCGACGTCGTTTGTGAAAAATCCGCACGAAAACGCGCCCGCAATCAGCGCAAGCAACACTATGAATATGGTAAGATTTTTCACGGCTTGTTTTTTCATATCAAATATTATAGCCCACTTTTCCTTAAAACACAATAAAAAACCGCCCCTATGGGCGGTTTAAGCGATTTTTTCGGTCAGGCGTTCAGAACTTTCCTTAAAAATTCTTTCGTCCTGTCGTTTTGCGGGTGCTCGAAAAAGTCTTTCGGGTTGTTTTCTTCGGTGATTTTTCCTTCGGACATAAACAAAATCCTTGTGCCGACTTCTTTCGCAAACCCCATTTCGTGCGTGACGATGACCATCGTCATACCTTCTTCCGCAAGCTCCTTGATAAGGTCCAGAACTTCGCCGACCATTTCGGGATCGAGCGCGGACGTCGGCTCGTCAAAAAGCATGACTTTGGGATTCATTGCAAGCGCTCTTGCAATGGCGATACGCTGCTTTTGTCCGCCCGACAAGGTCGAAGGATATGCGTCGGCTTTTTGTTCCAGCCCGATTCTTTTCAGAAGTCGCATCGCGTTTTCTTCCGCATGCGCCTTGATTTCCTTCTTCGACGAGAATTCCGGCGCGACGACCTGTTTTTCTGCGATATGGTTTTTATGTGAAACGGCGCGTTCTTTCTTTTCGATTTTCGCGGTGAGTTTCAGTTTCTTTTTCGTCAATTCGGGATCGTACGTCGCATAGGTTTTCCCCTGCCTTTCTTCCGACTTTTTGGTTTTTTCCCATTCGGCGGAAACGTCTTTCAGCACGGCTTTCAGTTCTTCCGACTGCTTTATGAGTTGTTCCTTTTCGGCGTCGATTTTAGCATTGATTTTATCGCCGTATTTTTTATAAAACTTATTATAAATCGGCACAAAAACATTCTTTATCTTTTGTTTTCGCATATTTGAAATGCCGATTCTGACAGGTGCAAGCGTAATATTCTTTTTTACGGTATAGTTGTTGAAAAGGTTGAACTGTTGGAATACCATACCGATATTCTGACGTTGGACGTTTATGTTGACTTTAAGGTCGGCAAGGTCGTTGCCCATAAAAAGTATTCGCCCCGCCGTCGGATCTTCAAGAACGTTCAAGCACCTTAAAAACGTCGATTTTCCGCCGCCGGACGGCCCGACGATAACCACTTTTTCGCCTTCGTAAATCTTTGTCGAAATGTCGTCCAGCACGAGAAGATCGCCAAATTTTTTGGTAAGGTTTTCGACTTCCAGCATCGCTTTCTTTTCGTCGGCTTGCGCGTGGCATTCCGCCGCGATTAAACTTTCGTTTTCGTTATTTATCACTTTTCGCAAACCTCCTTTCAATCATCTTGATAATCACCGTCAGAATTCCGACAATGACAAGATAGAACAGCGCGAGCACGAGATACGGTATCATAAATTCGTACGACGACGAGCCGATAAGTTTGAACGCCTGCGTGAGATCAAACACGGCGATAAACCCGGCGACCGACGTGTCTTTGACAAGCGCGATAAGTTCGTTGCCGAGCGCGGGCAGGCTGTTTTTGAGCGCCTGCGGCAAAACGATTCTGAGCATCGTCGACGGATAAGAAAGCCCGAGCGCGCGCCCCGCTTCCCTTTGTCCCGCGTCGACGGACAAAATACCGCTGCGCATTATTTCCGAAACGTACGCGCCCGAATTTATGCCAAACGTAACGATTGCCACGACAAGTTTATCGATATTGACGCCCGCAAGCGGGAAAATCACGTAATACAACAGCAAAAGTTGTACGACAATCGGCGTGCCCCTGAAAAACCCGACGTATATATCGCCGATTTTCGAAATCCACTTGAAAACTTTGCTTTGCTTTCCCGCAACCTTGACAATAGCAACGAAGGTACCTATACAGATACCTATCAGAAAGCCGAATACGGCAATGTACGCTGTGTTTTTGAAACCCAGCAGTACATTTTTGTATCCTTCGTTCTCAACGAACGACCTTATAAAGATTTGCCACTTTTTTTCAAACACGGTCTTATTTATTTACGTTTTTAAGAAGAGTTTGTGCAACCGCCTTATCGACGATGATAAACGAGATATTGCCGTCAAGCATCGATTGTACCGCAAGTGCGGGAGAATCGTATCCGTTGAAATCGAGGTTCTTAAAGCCGTCGAATCCGAGTGCTTCGTTACCTTTTGCGAATTGCTGACCTGTCGTGCCTGCTTGTCCGCCGCACTTTGCCGCCGCTCCCGACAGAGAAGCGAGTTTTTGAATCATTGCGTCCTTATCGCTGCATGCGTCGAACGTGGTATCGTCCGCTTTGACAACGACGACTTGCGTGGTGTCGAAGTAAGGGTTCGTAAAGTTTACCATTTTTGCACGGTCTGCGCTTATGGTAAGAGCCGCCATACCGATGTCGTATTTGTCGATATTCTGAACAGCCGTCACGACCGCGTCGAAGTCCATATGTTCCACGACAAGGGTTTTGCCCATTTCGTCTGCGATAAGTTGTGCGATTTCGATGTCGATACCGGCGATTTTGTTGCCGTTGTAGTACTCAAACGGAGCAAAGTCGATATTCGTTGCGACGACAAGTTCGTTTGCGCCGGCGGTCGCGCTGGTTTTAATGCTGTTGCTGCCAAACGTTGCAAGCTGTTCTTCCGTGGCGTTAAGATACTTATCCATAATCGCCTGGATTTCCGTTTTTTTGGAGTCCAAAATACTGTTCACTTTGTTCAGCAGTTCGGTATTGCTTTTTTTGACGATGAAAGCGTATTGTTCGCTTGAAAGGTCGACGTCGACCATTTTGATTTTTTCTGTTGCTCCGCCGCCTTTTTTGTCGCATGCGGTGAACGCGAACGCACAGGTGATAACCGTTGCGACGGTCAATAATGCCGCGAGAATTTTTTTCATTTTTATACCTCAAAAATTTTATTTCGTTTTCGATGATGCAATCATAGCATAACTATTCGCGCTTGGCAAGCAATTTTGCATAAATATTCACAAAAAATTAAATATTTTTGTATTTTGCCGTATATGTGAATAAAATCCTGCATATTTTGCAAGATTTTATACATTTATTCGGTTTTATTGAATTTTACGAAAAGGATTTTTCAAAAACGACGTCGCCGTCAAGGGTTCTCACGACGAATCCGTCTTCGTCCAGAAGCATATACGACGGCTTGCACCCGTTCTTCGGGAGGGACGCCGACGCCACGCATACGCACGTCGTGCCGTCGCGTTCCGTCAGTTCGTTCACGTGAAAATGCCCGTACACCAGAAGGTCGCACCCTATCGGCAACACGTCCTTATTGAAATAATGCCCGTGCGTGAAAGTCACCCTTTCCCCGCCGACGTTTACGTGCACCGCGGGCGAAAACGGAAACGTTGAAATCATTTCGTCGATTTCGGCGTCGCAGTTCCCCTTGATTGCAATGATTTTGTCCGACAAGGAATTGAATAGTTCCGCAACCTTCATCGGGGCGTGTTCTTCCGGCAAAGGGTTTCTGGGGCCGTGGTAGTACAAGTCGCCAAGGAGCACGAGTTTGTCCGCGCCCGATTTTTCAAATTCTTCCACGACCTTTTTCGCAAAGAAGTACGAGCCGTGTATATCCGTCGCGATAAAGTATTTCATATTATTCAAGCCCGTTGGGGTTCATTTTTTGCCAACGCCAACTGTCTTCCGCCATGCGGTGAAGATCGAACTTGCATTCCCAGCCGAGTTCTTTTTTGGCTTTCGAGCAATCGGCGTAGCATTCCGCGATGTCGCCTGCGCGGCGGCCGTCGATCTGATACGCGATGGGGTGTCCGACGACTTTTGAAAACTCGTTAATCATTTCCAGCACGCTGTATCCGTGTCCGGTGCCGAGGTTGTAGATGACGAGCCCCGAATTTTCGTGCAGTTTTTTAAGCGCGGCGATGTGACCTTTCGCAAGGTCGACGACGTGGATATAATCCCTGACGCCCGTGCCGTCTTTCGTGGGATAATCGTTGCCGAAAACGTGGACTTTTTCAAGTTTCCCGACGGCAACCTGCGTGATATAAGGCACAAGGTTGTTGGGGATACCGTTGGGATCTTCGCCGATAAGCCCGCTTTCGTGCGCGCCGATGGGGTTGAAGTATCTTAAAAGCGCGATATTGAACGAGTTGTCGCTGTGATAAAAGTCCTTTAAAATCTGCTCAATCATAAGTTTCGTTTGCCCGTACGGATTGGTTGCGGACAGCGGAAAATCTTCAAAAATAGGCACCGACTTCGGGCAGCCGTAAACGGTCGCGGACGAAGAAAACACAAGGTTTTTCACGCCGCACTCGCGCATACAGTCGATGAGAACGAGCGTGGAATTAAGGTTGTTGTCGTAATACGCAAGCGGGATTTTCACGCTTTCGCCAACCGCTTTCAGCCCTGCGAAGTGGATTACGTCGGTGGGTTTTTCGTCCTTAAAAATTTTGAGTAATTTTGCTTTGTCGCGCACGTCCACGTTGTAAAACGCGGGACGTTTCCCCGTGATTTGTTCGATACGGTCGACAACGCCGATTTTCGAATTTGAAAGGTTATCGACAATTACGACGTCCTGATTATCGTTCAAAAGTTCGATAACGGTGTGGCTTCCGATATAACCGGTGCCGCCGGTGACCAAAACTTTGTTCATATATAACCTGCCTTTTGCGGATAATCCGCGAAATATTATTTTCGTATATAGTATATCACGAATTGAAAAAGTTGCAATAGGTAAAAAATAATCTGACAAAAAATTTACAATATAAATATATTTAATATACAATATATACAAAAAAACTCGGATTGCTCCGAGTTTTTTTATTGTTTTTTGATGATTACTTTTTGAGTGCGATGGTTTCTTTTGCCTTGTTGACGATGTCTTCGACCGTAAGGTGGAATTTTTCGGCAAGGTATTCTTTCTTGCCGACTTCGCCAAAGGTGTTGTTGACGCCGATCATGCCGACGGGAGCCGGGCACTTGGACACGACGACTTCGGACACCGCGCTGCCGAGACCGCCCTGCAAGGTGTGGTTTTCGCAAGTGACGAGCGCGCCGGTTTTCTTGACTGCGTTGACGATTGCTTCTTCGTCGATGGGTTTCCAGGTGTGGATATTCAGAACGCCTGCGTCGATGCCTTCTTCTTTCAGAATTTCGGCGGCTTTCAACGCTTTTTCAACCATAATACCGCTTGCGACAAGGGTAACGTCTTTGCCGACTTTCACGGTGATGGCTTTGCCGAGTTTGAAATCGGGAACGTCGTCGAAGATATGTTCGGGCTTTTTCCTGAACAGACGAATATAAACCGCGCCGGGATAGTCGATAATCTGAGGGATTGCGCGGGCGAGCATTGCGCCGTCGGTAGGCTCGAAGCATACCATATTGGGGATTGCGCGCATAATCGCCATATCTTCAAACGGCATGTGGGTGCCGCCGTTGGCTTCCGCCATGATACCGGGGTCGGAGCCGACGATTTTCACGTGTTGTTTTGCGTACGCGACGGAGATGAAAATCGTGTCGTAGCAACGACGCGTCGCGAACGGAGCGAACGAATATGCAAACGGGATTTTGCCCATTGCGGACATACCCGCGGCGATACCAATCATATTTGCCTCGGCGATACCGACGTTTACGAACCTGTCGGGATGCGCTTCTTTGAACGCTTTCGTTGCGTGGCAGCCCATAAGGTCGGCTTCCAGAACGACGATGCGTTTATCGGTGTTTGCGATTTCAGCCAAAGTATTAGCAAGCACTTGCCTCATTTCTTTTTCGTCAGTCATTATTCATACCTCCCCGTTTCTTTTCTCCAAAGTTCCTCGGGAATCGACATGCTGTGGCAGTTTGCGACGCCTTCGGTGAAGGACGCGCCGAAGCCTTTTATCGTATCGAGGATAATCATGCTGGGTTTGCCCTTTTGCGCTTTTGCGGCGTCGATTGCGTCGGAGATTGCGACAAGGTCATGCCCGTTGATTTCTTGGGTGAAGAAGTTGAAAGCCTTCCACTTGTCCGCTGCGGGTGCAAGCGAGTTGATTGTATCGGTGGGGCCGTCAAGTTGCATTTTGTTGTTGTCAAGGAACACGATGAGATTGTCAAGGCCGTGGTTCCCAGCAAACATCGACGCTTCCCAAATCTGACCTTCCTGCGATTCACCGTCGCCGATGAAGCAGTAAATCGTTGCGGGATTATCGTCCATTTTTGCAGTAAGAGCCATGCCGACCGCCGCCGACAAGCCTTGTCCCAAAGAACCCGCCGTAAAGTCGATACCGGGGGTTTTGTTCATATCGCAGTGCGAGGGAAGATTCGTCCCGTTTCTGTTCAAAGTGGATTCCCACTCGTGCGGGTAAAATCCGAGATCGCCAAGCACGGCGTACATTGCGGGGCCTGCGTGTCCTTTGGACATAATAACGCGGTCGCGGTCTTGTTTTTTGGGATTTTTAGGGTCGACGTTTGCTTTGTCGTAGTAAATGACGGTAAGCGCGTCCATGACAGACATCGTGCCGCCGATATGTCCGACACCGAAGTGTCCGATAATTTCGATTGCGTCGTCACGGAGTTTTCTGGCTTTTGCCGTCAGGAAATCGAGTTTTTGTTTTTCCATATACTCCTCCTTACCTGAGATTGATTTTATTATACATTGTAAAACCCGCCCGTGTCAAAGCGAGTTTAACAAAATGTTTTCCGTATAAACAATTGAAAATATTTGTTTATTTTTTCGTGAATTTTTTCACGGGTTTATGCGATTGATCCTTTTTGGGCATTGCCGCCTGTTCCTGCGCCTTTCTTTCTTCGGCGCGGCGCTCCTTTTCCGCGGTGGCAGCCTCGATTTGTTTTTGTCTTTCTTCCGCTTTTTGCGCTTTTTCAAGGGCTTTTGCCTGCTGTTCTTTGCGCTTATCCGACGACTTTTTGAGTTTCAGCGACGTCTTTACGATATAATATACGGTGCTCAAAAAAGTGAACAGCAAAATAATGAGCGTGAAGTAATAACGGAAGTTATACCATTTAATATTGCCCGACGCGTATTCGTCGTACGCAAGAAGAATCGCGACGATAACGCTCACGAGTTCCACGACGGCTTCCATAATCGACGCGACTTTTTTGGTCGTTTTGATCTGATATTTCGCGTCGCCGATACTTTCTTTGACGGCTTTCTGATCCTTTATGCTTGCGATGACCTGCACGAAGAAACAAATCGCAAATACGATAATGAGCGGCAGCACCGCAAACTTGATAATGCCCGACGCTCCGCCCGCTTTTGCGCCTTCCGAAAAACTGTTGACGGTCTTTACGATGAAAAGAACCATCGAAATAAGCGAGAAAACCGTTGAAAGCGAAAGTCCCGTTGACTTTTTGTTTTTTGCCATAATCCTACCTCGAATGTCGTTAATAAAAACATATTAACACTTTATTTTGGGTTTTGCAATATTACGATTTTCTTTTGATAAATTTTTTATTGCCTATATCCGTTTTTGTTGATATAATCGAACATATAGGGAGATTGTTATGGAAGAAACTATTTCAAAAAAACCAAACGTAATATCGCGCCTTAAAACCGAGCTGAAAAAACCTTTCACGAAAAACATGCTTATGTTTTCGCTCGGGACGATCGGACGCGATTTTTTGTACTTCTTGTTCAACAGTTTTTTGATGACGTTCATATTGTTCACAAAGACTATTGACAACAAAATGCTGACCGCGGTCGGCGCAATCATCGTCGTCGCGCGTATTTTCGACGCTCTGAACGATCCCATTATGGGCGGCATCGTCGAAAACACCCGTACGAAATGGGGCAAATATAAGCCGTGGCAACTTCTGGGCGCAGTCCTTACGGGCGCGGTCATCATCTCGGTATTTTGCGTGAAACTTGACGGCTGGTCGTACATAGGATTTCTGGCGTTTGCCTACCTTATGTTCAGCATTACGTTCACGATGAACGATATTTCTTACTGGGGAATGTTGCCGTCACTGACGTCGGACGAACACGAACGCAACAAACTGACGTCGTGCGCGCAGCTTCTGGCGTCAGCGGGCGTCGGACTTGCCAGCCTTCTTATCCCCTTGTTCACGACGGGTTCGCTTGCAAAATGGGGCGCGCCCACGGGCTATAAGGTCATCGGTATCATCAGCGCGGTGCTTATGGTATTGTTCCAACTTTTTACAATCCTCGGCGTTAAGGAAAAACCCCTGCCCCCGATTAAGCCCGACAAGTCCGACAGACTTACCCTGAAAAAGATGTTCCAAACCATCGCCAAAAACGACCAACTTTTGTGGTGCGCGCTCATAATGCTCATTTTTTCAATCGGTACGGGCGTCGTCGGTGGCGGACTTTTGACGATGTACGTTTACTTCGAGTTCGGATACGAAGGCGGATACACCCTGCTTATCGGCTTAGGCTACGGCATAATTTCCACGCTGTTTACGGCGACTTATCCGTGGCTGTCCAAAAAGTTCGGGCGCAACAAAGTCTTGTATTCCGCCGGTATCGCGACAGTATTCGGCTATGCCTTAATGCTGATTTTTGCCCTTGCAATCCCCACAGGCGCGCCGAAATCTTCGGAATGGTTTGCAAAATTTATCCTTATTGCGGTTGCATATGCCATCATCGGCTACGGCGCGGGTTTCTATATGATTATGGTAATCAATATGGCAAACACCGTGGAGTATAACGAGTGGAAGTACGGTCAGCGCAACGAAAGCCTTATCTTCTCCCTGCGCCCGTTCACCGCAAAACTCAGCAGCGCGCTTACGCAGGCTCTCGTCATCGGCGTTTACGCGGTCGCAAGTATCACGACTTACACCAACGCCATCTCCAACATCGAAAACGAGGCGTCCAAAAACCTTATCACCAACAAGGTGAAAATGGAAAAAATCACGGATATTATCAACAAAGTTTCACTGCAAGACAGACAAATCCTTGTGTCGTGCATGTGCATTATTCCCATCGTGTTTATGATTGTCGCGCTTATCATTTACAAGAAAAAATGCACGCTGTCCGAAACGCGCCTTGCCGAAATGGTCAGGGAAACGGAAGCAAGAAAACTCGCGCTTGCCGGCGCAACCGAAAACACGGACGAGACAGTCGCTTTTGAGGAACCCGTTGCGGAAGAATCCGCCCTTGCAAACGACGTCGTTTCTCCCCTGTCGGAAATCGCCGAAAACGTCGAAGACGCCGCCATTAACACCCCGGACAACGAATAATCGATATTCAATCCGAAACAAAAAGCGTTCGCCAACCCGCGAACGCTTTTTTTAATTGGTTTTTAACCGACGTTAGTTTCTTTCAACAATGACCGTGCCGTCTTCTTTGACCTCAATCATATCGCCGTCTTTGACGTAGTCCAGAAACTCTTTGCCGAGCCTATCGACGCCGACGATAAAGTTGTTTTCCCAGACTTTCGCAAGGATAAGTCCCGACGTCGCAAGGCTGTCCGCCGTTTCCGAAAACAGCATTGCCGCGGGCTGCGCTTTCATTGCACAAATGGTCTGCAAAATCATACCGCCCGTCGTGCTGCCGATCGTGATGGGCAAACAAAGTGCTTTCCCCGTGATAAGCTTACCGAAAAGGTCGGGGTTGTTCTGGTCGGAAACAAAGATTTTTGCGGTGCCCGCTTCCGTGTCCTTGGGCTTAATGCCCATTGCGCTTTTCTGGCAGGACGCAAGTGTATTGAATCCCTGATGCGAAACGACTGCTTCGGCTTTGATTGCGCCCCCTGCAAAAGGTCTGCCTTTGAATACTTTCTGTGACATATTACGCCTCCTGTCCGGTGATGAGTTTCAAAATATCCTCATCTTTCATATACTTCGCTTTGGAATAAGTACGAAGTTTATTGCTGCTCGTTACGATGGGTTTTCCACCGCAAATCGGGTTATTGGTGTACATAAGCGGGCAAATGGACGAAAGTCTTGCGCCGGTTGCGACAAGCTTTTTATAATCGTCTGTTTTTCTGAATTTTTCGGCGACTTGCGGGGCTGCCGTAAGGACGACTTGCGTCGTAACCTTGGTTTTACCGCTCTTTTTAAGACCTTCAACTATGTTATTCGTCCAGTTTACAAGTTGCGAATAAGTAAGATGCGGGCAACCGATGAACGCGACTTTCGCTTTTGCGTCCTTGTTTTTCCACATCACGGGATAGCCCTTGTAAACGCGTTCGAGTTCGGCGTCGTCGATGACGTAAGTCTTTGCGTTTTCGACGATAAGGCTTTCGCCCTGTTCTTTCGCTTCGGGCGTAAGTTTGTCGACGTGATACAATCCGACCGCACCGTTCGACGCGGTTGCCGCGCCCATATCTTTAAGGTACGCTTTCGCGTCGTCGTTCAGTTCCGTCCCGATGAATTTGTCAAGACCTACGATGTAAGGCACGTCTTCCATAACCTTCATACCGATTGCGCTGCCAAGAATCTGCGCTTCGGGTTTTTTGGTGGTTTTGACTTCCACTCTCCACGTTGCGCGGCGTCCTTCGTCCGTCGTGAATCCATAGTTCAACGCCCTGCCGAGAATGCTCTGGAACAAATCGATCATACCGCTGTTTCTGTTGCAGCGCGCGCCGAGCACGGAGTTTGCGTATACGACCGCCGACGATTCCGCCCAGCCGATAACCTCGCCCTTCTTTGGAACGTTTCCGACTTCGGGAAGGTAGCAGGTGCAGGTGAACGCGTTCTTTTTCAGCCCGACTTTTTCAAGCTGCGCCTCGTAATCGGCTTGTTTCGAATACATAAATTTCGTGAAAATAAGTTTTTCCAGGAAATTGCACTTCACGTTTTCAAAATCGTAAGGACGAGGGTCAACCGTAAAACCGTTGGGCGCTTTAAGTCCAGCGGCGATAATTTCGTCCATAATTTTGTAAACCGGGTCAATCATTTTAAGACCGAAAGACGTCACAAGATGGCCGCAGCAATCGATAGGAATAAAATTCGTTGCTCCGACGGCATCGCCGAACAGCACGAGCGTTTTCAAAATTTTGGCTTTGGTTTCGCCCTCGTTTCCGTTCAGGATTGCAACTTCTTCGGGTGTGAGCTGCATTTTGTAATCCATAATTTGCCTCCGATTAGTTTTATCATTTTTATTATAACGCAAAAGAGCGAAAATTGACAAGAATATTGTTAAAAATTATACAATGTTTATAAATATTCTTTGTTCGTTCCGGGCTTTTTGCGTTCGCGCTTTTAATATTCGATTTTGAAATACCTTAGCCATTCTTTGTATTTATCCTGACAGGACAGACACGTGTCCGTAAAATACCGCAAAAAAAACACAAGCGCAGGTGTTGCTTGTGTTACGGTTTGCAAAAATTAAATTTTCTTATTTTGCGTTTTCGACGTACTTTTTGTGAAGTTCCTCAACGGCAAGTACGAATTTTGCGGTGTGGAATCCGTTTTCAAAAACGAATTTGAAAATCTCGTTATCTTCGGCAATTTCGATATTCTGTGCAAGTTTATAGGCAACCGTCGGGTGGTTTTTCAGCCCGAAAGTCCCAAAAAATTCCTGCCCGCATTTCGTGCCGACGTACGTAATTCCGTTTTTGTCAAGGACGATTTTCCCTTTTCCCGCTTCTTCAAAACGGTGCGTTTTATCGTCGGTGAGCAAAAGCGTGACGTTTTCTTCAAACGAATAATCGGGGTTTTCGACTTCCTTTTTCACTTCGTCGCGCTGGAATTTGTACCATTCGCTGACAAACTCAAAACACTTGTCGTTTTCGCCCGATGGACTGAGAGTCCCGTTTGAATTATACTTCACGGTATTGCCGCAGGCTGTGCATCTGAACGTCCTGTATTTCGACTCGTTTTTGAATTCCGCGCCGCAACGGGGGCATTTATACAAAAGTTTTTCAAGGGTTTCCGCCAGGCGCAAGCCGTAAACCTTTCTGTTCTGCTCCTTGAAGGCGACGTTGTCGTCGTACGAAAAGTTTTTCAGGATATATTCGTATATTTCTTCGTTCGACATATCGCCGATATCGTCGGTGCTTAAAAGGGGTTCCATTTTAAGCGTTACTTTCCCGGGACGTTTCTTTCCCCACTTCGGGCGGGTAACGTAACTTCCGACGGTGATCCCCTTGATTACCGGGCAGTTCAGAAACTTAATAAGTTTCCCGATCGACGGCGCGATATACCCTGTCGAGCCGTCCACCGTAATGCGCCCTTCGGGGAACAATAATACGCTGTTTCCGTTGTCAAGATTGCGTTTTATATGCTTTATGCACGAAAAATCGCTTGTAAACTGCTTTTTAGGTATTGCGCCGAAATCGGTGAACACTTTCCCCAAAAACTTCATATAAAAAACGTTGCTGGTTACGACCACGTTCACAGGGTGCGGATACACGCAGTTTGAAAAATATAAAAAGTCAACCCACGACGTGTGATTTCCAAGCACCAGAAACGGACCTTTCAGCCCTTTGATTGCGGATTTGTCGACTTTGAATCCGTACCTTATTCTTCCGACGACTTTGAAAAGTCGCGCGCAAAAGCGGTACAACGGCATGTTTATCGTCGATTGTTCCAGCATCGTCTTTTTGTTTTTTTTCGTCGATTCTTGTTTCAAAATTTCCCCTTTCAGTCAAAGTATCGTTTGTGCAGTTCCTCGATTGCAAGCACGAATTTCGTACTGAACAATCCTTCGGTAAACGCAAATCTGTAAATATTTCCGTCTTCGGACACTTCCAAATTTTCGCCCATCTTAAAGGCGATCGTGCCGCGGTTTTCGATTTTGAATTCCAGCGATTTGTTTTCGCCCGTTTTCCCGACGTACTTTATGCCGTCTTTGGACACGGAAAGAGTGCCTTCCCCGTCTTTTACGAATTTATTGAGTTTTTCATTGTTGACGTAAAGCGCGACTTTCTCTTCAAGCCTGAAATTTTCGTCCGTGGCCTGTTCTTTCAGATCCTGCCTTTCAAAGTCGTACCAGTCGCTTATATAATCAAAAGTTTTGCCTTTAATCGCGTGGAGTATTCCGTCGCGCCCGTACTCGACGGTATTTCCGCACTGCTCGCATTTCATAACGTTGCCTTTCGTGACGTTTTTGAATTCCGCGCCGCATCGGGGGCATTTATAAAGGATTTTTTCAAGTCCTTCCGCGCGCTTATTGCATCTTGAAATTTTCCTGTGTTCTTCCACAAGGTTTCTGTTGTCGTCAAAGCGCAGGCTGTTTGTGATTTTTGCGGCGATGTCCGCCGCCGACATATTTTTGATTTCTTCTTTTGTCAGAACCGGCGCGAGTTTCAGCGTGACTTTCGTGCGGCGAGGTTTCCCCCATTTCGGTCCGCCGGTGTATCCGCCGTGAGTAACGCCCGCAACGACAGTGCAGTCCAGAAACTTAATAAGTTTCCCGATCGACGGCGCGATATAGCCCGTCGTACCGTCAATCGAAACGCGACCTTCCGGGAAAAGCAAAACGTGCGTGCCCGCGTCGATATTCTTTTTGATTTGTTTGATGCACTGAAAATCCGCCGTAAATTGTTTCTTTTTTATCGTGCCGAACGACCTTATGAACGCGCCGTAGACCTTTCGATAAATCATATTTTCCGCAACGACGAAATTTATGGGCTTTGGATAAACGCCGGCTGTAAAATACAAAAAGTCAATGGGCGACGTGTGGTTGCCCACGATAAGATACGGCCCTTTTACGCCTTTCAGCGCGGATTTATCCGTCCTTACCCCGACGATGATTTTCGAAAGACCGATAAGCACGGGCATAAGCGTGCGGTAAAGAAACATATTTATTGTTTTTTTGTCGTTTTTCCTGCTTTTGACTGCCATTTTCCTTATCCTACTTTATGTATTATAATATAGTATTTGAAAAAAATCAACGCGGATTTTTAATTTTTGTCGATTTGTTTCGGCGCATAAAAAAACGTCGTACTTTCGTACGACGCCTTTGACTTGTTTTTTTCCTTATACGTTAAGAAGACGGAAGATTTTGCCCTTCATAATCATCGATACAAGGTCAAACAACCAGATGAGCCAGCCGCCGAAGATACGAATGATACCGGCAACGATTTTGCCTTCCGAAAACCTTGTAACGACGCCCAATACCCATGCGGTAACGGGAATGATTGCCAAAATAATGCTTACTATTCTTGAAAGACCAAAGTAGTCTTTTTTGCTTGCTGCCATACAATTCCTCCAAGTATTTTGATGTTTATATTTTATCACCTTGCGCGGGTGTTGTCAATAACGTTTATAAATTCTTGAACACGGGTTCGGCTTGTTTTCCGTTCAGTGCAAGTTTCACCGCGTCGGGGACGATTGAAAAATCGGCAATGAGCGATTTCGTTTTTATGTCGGGCGCGTCCTGTCCCATCGGTACAAAGTATACGTTCTTCGTGTTCAGAAGATGACCGAGATTTTTTGCGTTCGCGCCCAGCGCGTCGTTGCTCGACAGCGCGATAAGCACGGGACGGCAGTTTCTGAGATGCGCCTTTACCGCAAGCGTTACGGGAGTGTCCGTTATGCCGTTTGCGAGTTTTGAAAGCGTGTTCCCCGTGCAAGGACACACGACGATAAGATCGAGTTTTTCTTTCGTACCGAGCGGCTCGGCGTTCACAAGGTCGCATATCGGATATTTCCCCGTGATCCGCACCGTTTCGGAATAAAAATCTTTCGCCTTATAAAAGCGTGTGTCGAGATTGCAGGTATTATACGAAAAAATCGGCACAAGTTCATATCCTTTGTCGACAAGAGCCTGCATTACCGCAAGCGTTTTCGAAAAGGTGCAAAAACTGCCCGTTACCGCATATCCGATTTTTGTCATAGTTTCCCCTCCGTCACGATTTTTGCGATTATTTGCCCCGCCGATTCGCTTCTGTACTTCACCGGGAGCGCGGGATACACGCCGTATTTTATCGACAGTTCCGCCATCAGATTTTTGTCAAAGCCGTACGGCGGCGACGCGATATCGACGATTTCGGCGTCGGGTTTCATTTTTGTCAATCGCGCTTCGTCGATGATCCGTGCCGGCGCGGTGTTCACGATAAAATCAAATTCTTCGATACTTTCGCCGTACGGAAGCGCGTTTGCGCCCTTTTTTACGCTGTCCGCGCGCGACGTCATCACCGATACTTTCACGTTAAGCCTTAAAAGTATATCGACGATTTCCTTGCCCGACGCGCCGTTGCCGACGACAAGCACTCTTTTGTCCGAGATTTTCGTCTTCGATTTTTCCAGAAGGATAATAAGCACGCCTTCCGCGGTCAGCACGGAATTTTCTTTTTTGAATTCTTCGACGTCGCCGTATTTAATCATTTTTACGGACTTTTCGGCAAGAATCCGCCGTGCGTCTTCGTCAAAATCGAACGCGTACGCCCGCGCGCCCCACGGTATGCGCTTCGTGTCTTCTTTTATGACCTTAACGTTCGGCTGAAACACGCACACGACGTCCTGCGTTTTTTCGACGGACAGAAGTTTTCTTGCCTCGTTCATTCTTTCGTCGTTTCCGAAAACCATATACATATCGACCACCCCATATTGTAGCCTATGAATACGGCTGTCGCGCGGTGAATGTGTCAAGGCGGGAATTTTCAAACTATGCCAGACAAGATTAAAACGAACCGTGGTCTGACGGCGAGTTTTTGACTAATACATCGTTACGCTCACGGCTTATACATCAAGTATTAACCCGTTCGCGTGCCTTGTCTTAGCCTAAAATTTCGACGTCGGACTTGCCCGCAACCAAAACGCCGATATTTCCGATGATTTTTGGTAAAGGCGAACGCAGACGTACTATACGTACTTCAAGCGAGAATTTGACAAAAAGCGCGGAAATTGCGGCATTTTGGCAAGGTTCATTTTAATCTTGTCTGGCATACTGTAAAAGGGGGGCGGTTATGAACAAGACTTATTTTTTAGGCAGCAATACGGCATACGGATTTTTCGGCGACTTTTCGCATCTTACGCGCGGCAAGACGGTGATATTGAAAGGCGGCGCCGGGACGGGGAAATCCACGTTAATGAAAAAGGTCAACGAGATCGCGCTCGACGCCGGGTTTATGACGGAAACTTATCGTTGCAGCAGCGACGTATCGTCTTTCGACGCGGTGTTCGTTCCATCAAAGAATTTTGCGGTAATCGACGGGACTTCTCCGCACGTTACGGAAGCGGAAATCCCGCTTGCGTCGGGCTTTGTGTTCAATCTTCTCGACGCGGCGGACGAAAAGAAAATCGCCCCGTACAAAGACGATATAAAATATGCAGTATCCTGCAAGAAACAATACTTTAACGACGCGTATTGCAGTCTTAACTGTGCAAACTTGATTTTTGAAAATAATAAAAGAAAACTTTCCGCTGCATTTAATAAAGCCGTCGCAAGTGCCGCAAAAGATACTTTTGCCGCGCTTGAACTATCACACGGATTGCGCGAAACACGCTTTGTCGCCGCAATTTCCGACGAAGGTTTCGTCGACTTTTTAAGCGACGATTTCAAGGATTCATATACGATCGGCGTGCGCGCAGAATATCCCGAAATTATTATGCTTTATATCACGAAACTTTTGTCGCTTTTTGCGGCGAACGACGTGGAATATACGGCTTTCCGCTCGCCTTTTTCGCCTGACTTTTTTGACGCGTTAAAGGTCGGAAACGTCGTTATCGCGGATATTGACAGACTTCAAAAATGCGACGAAATAATAACTTTGGACGCGCCCGTATCCTTGACGCTTCGTACCGATCTGGACGCCGCAGAAAACCTTCATCGCACGTTTGTTGACAAGGCAATCGCAAATATTCGCCTTGCCCACCTTACCCATATCGGCATCGAGAAAATATATTCGCCCGCAATGGACTGGACGGACGTCAATAATAAAACCGACAAAATCTTGTGCCTGCTTTTCGATTGCTGATTTGTTAAAAAATGTAAATCCGCAACCTGTATATAATCTTCCTTTCTTGCAAATACTACAAGTACCAAATAAAAGGAGAGATTGTATGGCGAAAAACAGACAGAATGCCAAGGAAAAGGCATCTTCCAAGAAAGCCGCTACAAGCGCAAACCGCGCTACGTCAACCAAGTCCGAAAGCGACTGCTGCGGATGCGGCAAAGACAAATAATTAACTTTTTTTGGAAGACGGAAAAACCGAAGCGTTTGCCTCGGTTTTTTTGTTTATGTTTTTTATTTCCGCCCTACGATATCGTCAAGCGACGCGTCAAAATAATCGGCAATCTTCACAAGGTTTTCAAGACCGATTTCACGCTGACAGTTGACGTAGCGGTGCAAAGTCTGCGTGGGTATGCCGATATCTTTCGCCACCTGATTTATGCTTCTGTCGCCGATATATTCTTTCAATACTTTTGCGAATCTTTCCTTATACATAATTTGACTATATCACCGATTGGTGTCATCTTCTTGACATTTCACCGTTTGGTGATATATAATATTTATATACATTTTGGGAGGAAATAAAATGACAAACGACAAAATCGCCGCAATTACGGCACAAAAAGGAGGATTTGATGTTTAATAATATTGAAAGGAAAATTAAAGGACTTGCCTTTTTCTACACTATTGTCGGAATAATCGGCTCTATTATCGGAGCAATATTCTATTGGGTTAATAGTGATATTTTGACAGGGTTTATTATTCTTATTTTTGGAATACTTGCATCCTGGACTGGGTCTTTCGTACTGTACGGGCTTGGCGAATTGATTAGTAAATCTTCAAACATAGAGGAAGGAATTAATAAACTACAAAAGGTTTGTCAAAATTCAAATCAAAACAATAAGTGCAATGGCATACCCGGCAAAGTAAAAACGCCCAATACCGATTATGTTGATAATTCGATTGAAGAGATTTCAATAATTAATACTCCGATTCGTTTCAAAATTGTAAATTTTCAGCCGTCATATAACGATAAATTGATTGGAAAAATTATGCAAATTGAACATGTTATCAATGCTGATATTTCGCCCGACGGTATTATTTCTTGCTATTATGACAATACCATTAAAACCCCGTCAGATATTGCAACATTAAAAGAGTTAATCAAAGCAAATTGCAAAATAGATTTATAATACTCTCGTCGCTATTAAAAAGCACCGCTTCTGCGGTGCTTTCATTTTATAAGGTAAGATTCATTTCTTTCAGTTTTTCGTCAAGGTTGAATTCTTCGATTTTCCCTTTTGTCACAAGGAAGTCGCGTTTTCCAAGTGCGAAAATATATCTGTCCGACTTTATGCTGTCGCTGTAAACGTCCATGACTTCCGCGTCGGGTAACACCTCTCTGAACCTTCTGACCTTTTCGGCGTGGCGGCACACTTCGGAGCGCATAATTCCGTGCTTTCTGTCGTGTGTCGTGCAGATGACGTAATCGACGTTCATTCGCCGTGCGATTTCTTCAATCAGGAAGTCCGGACTTGCGCTGATAAGCACCGTCGTGCGTTTGCGGTTTTCGGGTTTGAACCAGTCGTAAACGTATTTTTCGTACTTATCCCAATACTTTTTCACGTTCTTTTCGTTGTTGATAAGGCGGATATACAAAAACGCCACCTTCTTGCACGTGCGGACGGATATTATGTGCGTCAGCATCATCATGCCCCAGATAAATTGAAACGGCAGCAACAGTATGATCCACGGATTGTGCACCATGCAAAAGCCCCAGTATTTCAGCGCGCTGTCAAACGGCACAACCGTCTTGTCAAAATCGTAAATGTCAACTTGCATAATTAAAGATTCTTTCCCCACTTTTTGAGTTTTCCGTCGCCGATAAGGTCAAAACCGCACCTTTTAAGGACTTTTTCGGATTTTACGTTATCTTCTCTTGTTTCGGCAAAAACTCGGTTTACGCCCAACAGAGCCGCCAATTTCAGCAACCCTTTCACGCTTTCGGTCATGTAGCCTTTGCCTTCGTACTTTTTGTTAAGGCCGAACCCGATTTCCGTTTCGCCGTCCTTCGGCACACCCTTGAAACCGATGCTCCCGATGACAACGCCTTTCAGCTCGATAAGCCACGTTGTCAGAAAGACTTTGTTATCCTCGTCTTCCCTTACTTCTTCCGCGCACCGCCCGAGTATGCTTTTCAATTCGTCGTTTATGCTTTCGCCGTCGTATTTCGCGTCGTACTCTCTTTCAAATTCCTTCACGTCGCGCGACAGCGTTTCCAGCATATCCGCGTCAAGTGGCACGATTCTGAGCCTTCCCGTTTCGATAACCATATTTAGATTTTACCATACTTTTAATTTGTTTCAAACAACTTTCGCACAAAAAAACCGTGACTCCCGCCACAGTTTTCCCGTTTCTTATTTTCTCATTTATCCTAACGTTAATATTGATTGATAGTATTTATTTTCGATTGGCATATAATCACAAAAACTCAAACCTGACTTAGCTTCCTGAAAACGCCAAAATCTTTGATGGTTTTTGAAAAAGGCGAACGCAGTTGTACTGAGCGTACTACAAGCGTGCATTTTTTGAAAATGGCGAAGATTTGGCGTTTTTTACAAAGTAAAAAGCACTTACGAAACGTAAGTGCTTTTTTTGGAATTCGGCGGCTACATACTCTCCCGGGCCGTGTCCAGCCAAGTACCATCTGCGTAGAAAGGCTTAACTTCTGTGTTCGGTATGAGAACAGGTGGACCCCTTTCGCTATCGCCACCGAAATGGTTGAATGTTTCTAATGCACATTCACAACTGCATAAACTTGAGATTGGATTTCATAGTAACCTTAAATGCGTTTTAAACTTATTTGTATAATGACTTCATCAATTTCTTGATTAAGCCCTCGACCTATTAGTATCGGTCAGCTGAACACGTTACCGTGCTTACACCTCCGACCTATCAACCTTGTAGTCTTCAAGGGGTCTTACTATCTTATGATATGGGATATCTAATCTTGAGGTGGGTTTCACGCTTAGATGCTTTCAGCGTTTATCCCATCCGCACATCGCTACCCTGCTGTGCCGCTGGCGCGACAACAGGTGCACCATAGGTGCGTCCACTCTGGTCCTCTCGTACTAGGAGCAGATCCTCTCAAATATCCTACGCCCACGATGGATAGGGACCGAACTGTCTCACGACGTTCTGAACCCAGCTCGCGTGCCGCTTTAATTGGCGAACAGCCAAACCCTTGGGACCTGCTTCAGCCCCAGGATGCGACGAGCCGACATCGAGGTGCCAAACCTCCCCGTCGATGTGAACTCTTGGGGGAGATAAGCCTGTTATCCCCAGGGTAGCTTTTATCCGTTGAGCGACGGCATTTCCACTCACATACCGCCGGATCACTAACTCCAACTTTCGTTACTGCTCGACCCGTCAGTCTCGCAGTTAGGCT